>Ga0114933_10000876_pt1 | contig 35334 bp, 32 predicted proteins | sample 4SBtaG_FD_89691 | JGI IMG/M metagenome (GOLD analysis project Ga0114933, IMG submission 89691) | Deep subsurface microbial communities from Kolumbo volcano to uncover new lineages of life (NeLLi) - 4SBTROV12_W25 metaG | ecosystem: Environmental > Aquatic > Marine > Volcanic | place: Kolumbo... | reverse complement strand
CGTAAAAGTCAGTAAGAGCGGATATCAATTCGGGCTTATGGCTATCGTCTTTATAGTTTCTATTTCGGGCATCAAGTGCAATACCTTCTGCGTTTTCCAACAAAAATCCATCGTGTGCCTGCTGCGCGTTAGGGTGAGACTGAATCGATAATGGATATCGCGCCGACAATACCTTGAAAAGGAATGGAAGATTGCCGTTAAAGCGACGCGTGGTTTCTCCACCGAGTAGAAAAACAGGCAGCTCTTCGATCAACGCATTCAAAGGAACAGATTCCGACCCTATCACCACATCAGATGGTAAATTAGGGTGAGCGCCAATCCATAGTTCAGCGTAAGGCCTCTGGTCGCCTTCACATTGAATAAGATGTTGGATATATTCAAATCCACCCCACTCGTAATGTTGAACAGCACATCTCAGTTCAAGTAGTCCCCGGGAGGCTTCCAAAGGGATATTCATTTGATCAAAGTTATGTACCATGGTCATTTCGGGTGTGGGGATAAATCGATGTGATATCAGTCAGTCTATACTCGAAGTTTAGCGTATAAGGCAGCTTCCAAAAATTAAAATTTTACTATCATCAACAGATAGTCAATTAACTTTTTAACAATCATGGATACACCCAAGCCCCATATCTTAATTGTCGATGACGATGCAATTAATATTGGAATCATCATCGACTACCTTAAAGATTCAGATTATGAGCTAAGTACCGCCGAGGATGGTGAAATTGCCTTACAGATGCTCGAAGACCAACCCGATAATTTTGATGTTATCCTGTTGGATCGCATGATGCCCAATACGGATGGTTTGACAGTACTTAAATGGATTAAAAACCATACCGTACTTAGACATTGCCCTGTCATTATGCAAACAGGGCGAACTACTCGGGAAGATATCTTGGAGGGGATGCAGGAAGGAGCCTATTATTATCTGACCAAACCCTTCGATAAAGATCTCCTTTTTTCTGTCGTAAGGACGGCGGTAAAGGACCGCTCTGGGTACAAACAAATGTATCAGGAGCTCCAAGAACGTAAAAAGCTACCACCCCTCATGAGTGGAGGCAGTTTTCGTTTTAGTAAAATTATGGAGGCCCGCACGCTTTCCACGTTCCTGGCTCAAGCATGCCCAAAGCCAGAAGTGGTTATCGTAGGTCTGACAGAACTAATGATCAATGCCATCGAACACGGTAATTTAGGAATCAGCTATGACGAAAAATCCCAATTAAATACTACGGGTAATTGGGAAGAAGAAATTAATAGACGCCTAGCAATGGATCAATACAAGGGAAAATATGCGGAAATCGGATTTAAACGCAACGGGGAAAACATCGAAATTACCATCGTGGATCAAGGCGATGGTTTTGATTGGAGGCAATATTTGAAAATGACACCCGAGCGAGCTATGGACAACCACGGACGCGGTATCGCGATTGCTGGAGCTCTAAGCTTTTCCAAAGTCGAATACCGCGGAAACGGGAACGAAGTCTGCGCCTATATAAATATAACGAACTCTGCTAACGCCGCTTAATATACTGCTTTAGTTTCCGATGTAGCCGGCTATTCAAATTGGGACCTAATTTTCAACGAGCGGTACATTGTATTTTTTCATGATGGCTTTTATTTGTGGCGCATTGCTTTCTATTAAGCCATTCAACTCCGCTTTTCGAGCCTTTTCCCCATATCGCACGCCCATAGAAATAGGAAAATCAAATTTTAGACCGGGTTGCGATTTCATCGGTATTAAGGCAAAGTAATCTCGTGGACTGTTAGAGACCAGATATCCCGCAACGGGTCCCCACAAAATTGCCATATCGACAACTCGGTTTTTCAGCTCCTTCTCTATTGTAAGGGCTACATTCATCGTTGCATCACCCGTCATAGTTTGATAGGGGACACCATTTTCAATGAACCCATTGTTGTGCAACCAAGCAGTTCCAGGTCCTTTATCAAACATGGCAATACGAAGATTTTGTTTTCGTTTTGGGGCCAAATTGGCTAAATCTTCAGGTGTTTTCAGATCATCCCACCCACGGTGCTTTGCCACAACCAATGCGTAAGTTGAATGGTAATACGGTTTAGTGGTAAGCGTTAATTCGTACCCCATGGGGACACCCATCACGTAATCACACTTAAACCGATCCTCCTCACTAATCTTTTTCTTTAAGGTATTTCGGATAAAACCCATTCTTTGTGGAAACCAAGTATATTCGATGCTTTTCCCCAGTTTCTTCGCAAATAGACTAGCAATTTTGTTCTCAAATCCCCCACCTTTTCTATTAGAATAGGGTGGGTTATTCGGATCTGCGCAAACTCGAAATTTTTCGTCCTCTGAGGTCTCGGCGATAACAATCGCATTAAACAATACCATTAGACTTAGAACACCCAACACACGAATGAAATAGCTCATCGACTACACCTTAAAATATATCAATCAAAGAGTAATTACCCAGCATACTCTATGTAACTGTTCAAATTGAAACGGATTAACTTCAAAACAAGGTGAAAAGGCAAAGTATACGAATGTAAATGAGCACTTTCAACACAGCTATGAAATCCAAATTTAAGCAGTTACATTCAAAAAAAACGCCCTGACTGTACGACAGCCAGGGCGCAATATTACTAAGTTAAACGTAGAATTTATTAATTCGGCAACCCGAAAACAGTAAACACTCCGCCTAATTGAGTATAGGAACTCAGTGCCCGATATGCACCAACAGCACCTAATCCCTCTGTATCGCCTTCCAAGCCAGCTGCCATTCCGATACCTGCCCAACCACCAAGTCCGGACAAAACACCTAGGTATTGTTTACCCTTATAGCTCCAAGTATTTAGATTTCCAATAATACCGGACGGTGTTTTAAACTTGTATAGTTCTTTACCTGTCTCTGCATCAACTGCTTTGACGTATCCTTCTAAAGTTCCATAGAATACGACGCCCCCAGCTGTCGCCACTGCACCACTCCATACCGAGAATGGTTCAGAGTTCGACCATTTGATCGTGCCAGTTGTTGCATCCCAAGCTGTAAACGCGCCTAAATGACCGTATCTAGGGTCAGATTTTGCGTAAGGCTTGCCTGTCTTAGCATCAACATGGGCAGGAAACATACTTAGAGTAGCACCAACATACGGCTGGCCGGCAGTATATTCGACTTCAAAAGGCTCGTAGTTCATGCATACATGGTTACCCGGAATATAAAACAGCTTAGTTTGGGGCGAATAAGCAACAGGTTGTTGATCCTTACTACCTAGAGCAGCAGGACAAACACCCTCGGTGTTTTCATCCTCACCATTTTGATGGGTACTATACTTTGCTACAACTTGGGGACGCCCTGTCTTCATATCGACGTGGGTTGCCCAATTCACAGCTTTATCGAATTTCTCGGCAACCAGCAATTCACCCGTCACTCGATCAAGTGTATAGCCGAAACCATTGCGATCAAAATGAACAATGGTTTTACGCATTTTGCCCTTGACCATCTGATCAGCAAGAACGACTTCATTAATACCGTCATAATCCCACTCATCGTGTGGAGTCATTTGGTAAACCCAACGAGCCGCTCCGGTATCAACATCACGAGCCCAGAGTGTCATGGACCACTTGTTGTCACCTGGCCGTTGAACCGGGTTCCACGTGCTGGGATTACCAGACCCGTAGTACATCAAGTTCAACTTCGGGTCATAAGCATACCAACCCCATGTTGTACCACCGCCAATTTTCCACTGATCACCGACCCAAGTTTTCAAGCTTGAATTTTTACCGACTGGTTTTAGAAGAGCCGTAGTTTTATTAGGGTCGATCAACATATCCGAGTCGGGTCCCATGCTATATCCCTTCCATGCAAGGCTACCATCTTTAAGATTGTAAGCTGCTACGAATCCACGAACTCCAAATTCACCCCCAGCGATACCAGTGATAACTTTGTCCTTCACAACCAATGGCGCATTTGTACTAGTCATGCCCGATTTAGGATCGCCATTTTTGATTTTCCAAACGACTTTCCCGGTTTTGGCATCCAAGGCCACCAGAGTAGCATCGCCCTGCGCCAATAGGATCTTACCATCACCATAAGCTAAGCCCCTATTGACAACATCACAACACATCACCGATATAACCTGGCTCACATCGGTGCCAGCATCTGGAGAGTAGTTGTATTCCCAAATAATCGCTTGTTTTTCCTGATCCAGCGCGAATACTTTATGGGGATAGGGCGAGTGAATGTAGATCACATCGTTGACAACGAGCGGTCCCCCTTCGTGACCACGAAGCATACCGGTAGAAAAAGTCCAAACCGGTTGGAGAGTTTTTACGTTATCTTTGTTAATTTGGCTTAATTTACTATACCTAGTACCTGCGTAATCCCCTCCCCAAGTAGCCCAATTCGCAGGGTTCTTGGTAAGTTTCTCTACTTCGGCATTAGCATAGGACAGCCCGGGGATGGCTAAAATTGAGGCACATACCGATGCCATTAGCCAACTTTTCACGGGTTTCTTCATATCTTCCTCCTCAGATTCCATCATGAATAAACAGAGAACAGTTTCTCTAAAAACCACCTGAACGACGGCATTCAGGTGTTGGGAAATATTATAAGTGCGTACTTCCCTGAACAATTCCCAGCACAAAATTCCTACCACGTAAATTGAAGGATTTCACGCTAAATGTCAATAGGGACGCGCCATTTTTCAAAGAACTCGGCTGTGGTTTGTCCTGTCTTTTTTGAAGATACACCCAAATTACCAAATTCTTCAGTTAATTCGCTTGTCTAATTCCCCCCCCAAGGTTGCACGAACGGCACAAAACTTAAATTCGGGGATTTTGCCGTAGGGATCTAGGGCTTCATTGGTTATCAGGTTTGCAGACGCTTCGTTATAACAGAATGCCATATTCAAACACCCCACTGGAACGCCGACATCGACCCGGGCGAAGGCTGTAATTTTCCCTCGTCTGGATTCGACAGTAATCAACTCACCGGGTTGACCACCCAAGGACTCAAGATCTTCTGGATTAATGTCAATAGTCGGCTCCGGCTCTATAGCGTCAAGCATAGTGGCGTGACGCGTCATACTTCCGGTATGCCAGTGTTCCAACTGGCGCCCTGTCACAAATACAAGAGGATATTCCTCATCCGGCAATTCATCTGCCCTGGAAAAATCTGCAGGAACAAAAAGGCCTTTTCCTGATCTAGTTGGAAAACCTTCAGTAAAAATAACGGGTTCCCCTGGGTCACCTTCGTTTTCCAGAGGGTACGTCAGCGAATCCTCTCGCTCAAGTCGTTCCCAGGTCATACCAGCGATACTCGGCATGGCTTGACGCATTTCTTCGAACACATCATTGGGTCCACTATAGTTCCAATTTAAGCCCATTCGCTTAGCAATTTCCTGAATGGTCCACAGATCCTGGCGCGCATCTCCAGGTGGATCAATCACTTGACGTCCCATCTGCACTCGTCTATCGGTGTTGGAAAAAGTCCCGGTTTTTTCCGAAAACGCTGAAGAAGGCAGAATAACATCGGCAAAACCTGCCGTTTCCGTCAGAAAAATGTCTTGTACTACTAAATGCTCCAGTTTGGTAAAAGCTTCGCGCACATGATTCTGATTAGGATCCGACATGGCTGGATTTTCACCTTCGATGTACATTCCGAAAACGTCACCACGATGAACCGCATGAATCATCTCTACTGTGGTTAAACCAGGGTTTGGATCTAAATCTGTTCCCCATAACTGTTCAAACTTTTCCTGAGCTACCGGGTCATTCACTGGAACATAGTCGGGATAAACCATAGGGATCAAACCCACGTCGGAAGCACCTTGCACATTATTTTGCCCGCGTAAGGGATGTAATCCTGTACCACGCCGCCCCACCTGTCCGGTCATCAAAGCCAGGGAAATCAAACAACGTGCATTATCGGTTCCATGAATATGCTGGGATATCCCCATACCCCACAAAATCATTGAACACTTAGAGCTTGCGTATAAGCGCGCAACTTCTTTGATTTTTTCCGCTTCGATACCACAGATTGGCGCAACTCTTTCAGGACTATAGTCGATCAGGTGACGGCGCATCTTGTCAAAACCTTCGGTATAGCTCTCAATGTATTTATCGTTTTGTAGGTCTTCTTCCAAAATGGTGTGCATGATTCCATTGAGCAAAGCAACGTCAGTATCTGGACGAAACTGCAAAACATGGGTAGCATGCCGCGCAATTTCAGTACGTCGAGGGTCCATTACAATCAGCTTTGTTCCATTTTTGACCGCATTTTTGATGAAGGTTGCGCCGACTGGGTGATTAACCGTAGGGTTAGAACCAATGACCACCACGACATCGGCTAATGCAACATCTTCTACTGGATTCGACACGGCCCCGGAACCTAAACACTCCAATAACGCAACTACGGAGGAGGCATGACACAGACGTGTACAATGGTCAACGTTATTGCTGCCAAAACCAGTTCGAACGAGTTTTTGGAACAGATAGGCCTCTTCATTGCTCCCTTTCGCAGAACCCAAGCCCGCGAGCGCATTTTTTCCTTTGTCATCACGAATTTTATTTAAGCCCTCCGCGGCAAAATCCAAGGCTTCATCCCAGGTTGCTTCGCGGAACACTTTATCCAGATCCGCGGGATCAAGAAGTTCAACTGATTTGGAAACCCCGTCCTTTCTGATAAGGGGCTTAGTTAATCGCCGACGATGACTGACATAGTCAAATCCATACCGTCCTTTCACGCACAATCTACCATGGTTAGCTGGGCCATCGCGGCCTTCAACATAGAGAATTTCATTATCCTTAGCGTGATACGTAATTAAACACCCTACCCCGCAATATGGACAGGTGGAATTAACTTTCTTATCGGGCGCTACCAAGCCAACCTGTTTAGATGGCATTAATGCCCCGGTGGGACACGCTTGTACACATTCACCACAGGCCACGCAGGTACTTTGGCCCATGGGGTCTCCCTGGTCGAATACGATCTCTGAATGCGCTCCCCGAAAAGCATATCCAATCACATCGTTCATCTGTTCTTCGCGACAAGCACGGACACAACGGGTACATTGTATACATGCATCCAAATTGACGGCGATTGAAGGATGAGATATATCGGCGGTGGGCTGGGGTCGTCCTGGGAATCTAGGCGTGCCGATATCCAGTTTCTTACACCATATATCCAATTCAGAATCCAACTTATAAGGAGATATGCCTTGATCAGGCATATCCGACAGTAACATTTCCAGTACCAATTTTTGAGACTTTCGTGCTCTTTCGTTGGTACTACTAACGGTCATATTTTCCTGAACATTCCGACAACAGGACGGCGCGAGTACCCGCTCACCGTCAATTTCAACCATACAGGCACGACAATTGCCATCCGGACGAAGACCCTCTTGATAACAAAGATGAGGGATTTCTTTGCCATGACGCTTGGCCGCCTGTAGGATAGTTTCTCCCTCAAAGGCCAAAAGTTGTTGCCCATCCAGATTAAACGTTATGGATTTTTGGGTTTCGATCGTATCAGGGTTTGCTACCATTTAACTCGCTCCTCGTTGGGGCCGCGTTGCTTTCGGTGAGGCCAAAATTTATTTTAGTTCTTGCGGAAAATACTTAAAAACACACCGCAACGGATTGGGTGCTGCTTGCCCCAATCCACAAATCGAGGCATCACACATCACGGTGGATAACTCTTCCAGGAGGTCAGCATCCCACTTATCTCGCTTCATCAAATGCACCGCTTTTGTCGTGCCTACACGGCATGGAGTACACTGCCCACAGGATTCATCCTCGAAGAATCGCATGGCATTCAAAGCTGTGGTTTTTGCACTGTCTTGATGAGAAAGCACGATAATTGCCGCCGAACCGATAAAACAGCCATGTTCGTTTAAAGTATCGAAATCTAGTGGAATATCGCCCATTGATGCAGGCAGAATGCCTCCCGAAGCGCCGCCAGGAAAATAACCGTAAAATTCGTGTCCGGGTAACATTCCGCCACAATATTCATCAATCAATTCCTTCATGGTGATACCTGCTGGCGCTAAATGGACACCGGGTTTTTGTACACGACCGCTAACCGAAAAAGAGCGCAGACCTTTTCGATCATGGCGTCCCTTAGACGCAAACCAGTCAGCACCTTTTTCAACAATTTCACGAACCCAGTAGAGGGTTTCCATATTGTGCTCTAGGGTCGGGCGTCCAAACAAACCCACTTCCGCCACATAAGGAGGACGCAACCTGGGCATACCCCGTTTGCCCTCGATGGATTCGATCATCGCAGATTCTTCACCACAAATGTAAGCCCCAGCCCCTCGCCTCAAATGAATCAAGGGTAACCCAACAACGGGCGGATTGGCTTGCAAAGTGTCCAATTCTTCGATCAGGATTTTTCGACACGCAGCGTATTCATCACGCAAATAAACATAAATCTCGGTGATACCGACGGCCCAGGCAGCGATTAGCATACCTTCCAAAAAACGATGCGGATCGGTTTCTAAATAATGTCGATCTTTGAATGTACCTGGCTCACCTTCATCGATATTAATTGCCATTAGCCGTGGCCCCGAATAACCCTTCACAATTTTCCATTTTGTTCCAGCCGGAAACCCAGCACCACCTAATCCCCGCAATCCGGAATTTTCCATAATGGTGATCACATCATCCACGGTACGATCACCCACCATACAAGAATTCAGTAGTTTGTACCCACCTTGCGCCTTATACGCCTTATATTTTGTATAACGTGGAACCGATGCTTCGATAGCGTTTCTTCGGACCGCCTCGCTGACTAGATCGGTCGTTGCTTGATCGATAGGGTTTTGACCAACAACAGCAACGGGAGCCTGTTCACACCTACCCACGCAAGGGACTGTCATCACCCGCACATCATTGCCCAAGCCTTTTTGCAGGGCTTCTATCATAGGTTTGGCCCCAGCCAACTCACAGGAAATAGAATCACAAACCCGGACTGTTAACAGAGGAGGAGGGGTATCACCCTCCTTAACAACGTCAAAATGATGATAAAACGTGGCTACTTCGTAAACTTCGGCCGGTGCTAATCCTAATTCGTGGGCTAAAGCGACAATGTGTTTGGCGGAAATATGTTTGTAAGCATCTTGGATTCTATGCAAGTGCTCAATTAATAAATCCTTTCGCCTGGGTTCGTTGGCTAATAAATCTCGGATTTCTTCCAACACCGCAAGATCTATCTGCTGCCCCTTTTTAGCTCTACGTTTATTTTTTATTTTTGTTATTTCAACTACATTTGATTCTGCCACCCAGTTGCCCTCCGACAAAATTCAGCTTGGCCATGTGCCTTAAAACTCCTTTTCACCTAAAAAAACCCAAAATCCAAAAGTTATAGCAATATAACGTAGTTTTGCTCTATGATTCAAATCATCATTTTTTCAATCCATCATCACTTTTGGTGATGGACAATATTTGTCGCATAATCGCTTGCGCATAGACTTTTCTTCATAACCAGGCCGACCTATCACCATTGAATCCTAATCACCTATTAACGTTTTCGGTCGTCGCTCGACTTAAGAGTATTACCCGTGCAGCAAAGCATTTGCATATTGGCCAACCCGCGGTATCTGGGCAACTTAAACTGTTGCAAGACACGGTAGGGGAACCCTTGTATTACCGGAAAGGGCATCAGATTATTCTAAGTTCCGTTGGCGAAGGATTACTCGATTACGCCAACCGTCTTGCCGAAGATCTACAACAGGCCCGGGAATATGTACGCTGTTTGCAAACTCTCGACGCTGGCATACTGAGAATTGGTTCGACCATGACCATCGCCAGCTATTACCTTCCCCAATATTTGGTTCAATTGCAAACTCAGCATCCAGGAACTCAGGTTTTTATGACTACTGGCAGCACGCGGGAAATTATTCAAAAACAATCTGACTTAGACCTGGGTTTTATAGAAGGGCCGGTAATCCACCATGATATACCAACAAATTACCAAATGTTGCCCTGGAAAGATGATGAAATAGTTCTTGTCCTACATAAAAACCATAAACTTGCAAAACAATACAAAAAAGCTGTACCACTTGAAGTATTCGCCCAACACCAAGTCATCTGGCGAGAAGCAGAATCCGGTGCGCGTCAAGTCGTTGAAACCGCATTGGCTGAAGCGGGTATTGTTGCTCCGATCAACATCGAGGTAACGGGTGTTGACGGCATTAAGGAATCCGTTAGGGCTGGGCTTGGTATTAGCTTTGCCTCATTTCAGGCACTGAAAAACGAAAGTACTGAACTCGTTTCACGACGCATAAACCCGCCTGAGGGATTGATTTGGCACCTAAGCATCATTGCGCCTAAAGAAAAATTTCAATCTCGTATTGCCGGGTCATTTATTGATGTTTGCACGACCTAGAAAACTGATAAAGAATAGACAATCTATTGGCAAAAAGCCTTTTTAGCTAGATACTTCAAACTTTTTCATGAAAAAGGCCCACTATTCGCTTCACTAATGGGGTGAAATTCAAGGATGTCATTCACCATTATGAGCGGATAATCTAACCTAAAAGACTTCCCCTCATTACAGATCCAAATTTCAGACTGCCTCCTAGAGCCCGAAGTCTGAACATCGAATATAATAGCCTGTCTCAACTACATTCGATATGTCACTATCGGAGATTACGCAAAAATCGTTTTTTTGGAGGACCAAAATGAAGTTTACCAACATTATTTCCAAGCTTGCTTTTCTCTTCGGTGTTTTTCTACTGTTAGCAAATACAACCCAAGCAGCGGAATCCACTATTTGGCTAAACGATGTCAAAAAGGAATTTTATGGGGACCGTGAAATCAAGGAATCCAGCGACATCATAGAACTTACAGCACCATACCGTGCGGAAGACCCAGCGTTGGTGCCAATCAAGATCACAAGTAAGATCCCCCAAACCAAAGAGCGATACATTAAAACTATCACCCTTTTCATCGACAAGAACCCCATCCCATTTTCAGGTGAATTTCACTTTACACCAGAAAGCGGGCGAGCCGACCTAGCCATGCGTGTACGTGTCAACGCCTATTCGAACGTGCGTGCTGTCGCCGAACTGAATGACGGCACTTTGGTTATGCACAAAAAATTTGTAAAAGCTACCGGTGGTTGCTCGGCCCCACTGGCGTCTGATATGGAAGCGGCAATGAAGCGTATGGGTAAAATGAAATTTCGTGTTGATAACAACGCAAGCTCGGCCCAACTACTTATTAGTCACCCAAATATCAGCGGTCTGCAAATGGATCAGTTGACGCGCTTATATACTCCTGCGCATTACGTTGAAGACATGAAAATCACTTTTAACAATCGTCTTGTTCTCAATGCCAAGACGGATATTGCGATCAGTCAAGATCCAAACTTTCGGTTTTATTTCGTGCCCAAAAAATCCGGTGTGTTAAAAGCCGAAATTAAAGACAACAAAGGCAATCGGTTTTCTCAAACATACGAGGTTAAGCTCTAATCCAAATCAGTAACCCCACCGCGACACAGCACATTGGTTTAGATCTCAGATCACTTAAGATGACACGCCTTTGCCGCCAAGCTTTTTGCTTCTTCCAATCGCTTGCGTAGATCCCGGGATTTGGGGGGATCGCGAAATACCGATCCCCGCTCGCCCGGGAGGCTACGAAATCGAGAATAGGTTTGAGCTTGGGTATACTCCTCATCGGTCATCAAGGTTGCAATTTTATCCACACTACAAACACAAGGGTAAAAAAACTGATAGCTTTGTCCACCTCGCTGGTTCATACACTCTAAGACGTACTCAACGCGTGTTTGAGTGGAAAAATCGTTCACAAGTTTCTGTTCCGGAGTTGAGGCGCAACCAGGTAGAATCAATATGAATGAAAAAATCCAAAAATTAGATTGACCGGAGCGTATTCCTTTAAAAAAGCGGCTCATAAAAAATTGACTCATATCTCTCTTTAAAAATCAGAAAAAAATTACTCTTCAGCAGCAAAGTCTACAATCTCTTTTAATTGTACATTTATTTCCTTCGAAAATTTGTTCAATACCTCATCATCTGTATCGGTGGGCAGCAACCTCGTTTTTACGATCACCTGTTCCCGATGTGAATACACGACAATATTACACGGCATATGACGGACCGCCTCAGGCGATAACCGAAGTAATATTTCGGCATAGGTCAAATTACAAAATTGAATGGTATCATAATCTGGAAAATCGATTTCGCCCCGTTCCCGAATAACTTTTCCAACTCTACTGTGACCCGTGACTCTAAAATTATATTCACTAATAGCCACCCGTAACTCGGCCAATACCTCGTCGTATGGTTTAGTCGTTTCTACTTCATAATATTTGGTTATTTCAACACGTTGGGTTGCTCCACAACCCGACAAAACCAACCCTAATAGTATGGATAAAAAATATGATAGCTTTGCCATTCACTTCTGAAACTATTTTCGGCTCACCGTTAACAATTCACTAAGGGTATCATGCAAAATAATCGAGCAAAAGTAACCGGTGTCGTATTGGCGGGGGGACAGGCACGGCGCATGGGCAATAGAGACAAAGGATTGATCCAATACCTGGGTCGACCATTAATCCATTGTGCAATCGATGCATTAAGCCCTGTCGTTGGGAAAATAATTATCAACGCCAACCGCAATCAAGACATTTATTCGCGTTTGGGACATAGGGTCATTTCGGATTTGACCGATACTTACGATGGTCCATTGGCTGGAATTTTGAGCAGCTTAAAGCGTATCGATACACCTTATCTGCTATCGATTCCGTGTGACTGCCCACTCATAGAATCGAAACTTTTAACGCAAATGGTCGATGACTTCCTGCGTAACCAAGCCGATGCTTGTGTAGCGTTTGACGGCAAACGTATTCATCCGGTTTTTCTTATTCTAAAAACCGAATTGGCAGAAAGTCTCGAAATTTACTTAGCCAGCGGTCAGAGAAAAATAGATACTTGGCTTTTCCAACACAAATTAGAAAAATTTGATTTCAGTGAGTTTCCTGAAATGTTTGAAAACGTCAATACACCTGAAGATCTAGCCTGTTTAGAGTCGAGAATTAAAGCTAAGCTAAGTGAGGATGGTAACAAAGGTGAATAGCCACGCCCCCCTGATGACGAATGCAGGATTGAATTCCTGTCATGAAGTAACCGTCTTCGATGAACATGGACAGTCTCGACAAATAGAATTAGCCGGCGAGCGGGCTTTAACGGTTTATGTCGATAAATTTGAGATCGTTACTCTAATGACCATTGGAACCCATCCCGAATTACTGACTCTAGGTTATCTGCACAACCAGGGATTTATTGAAAACATTGAAGATATCGAGGAGGTCCAAGTCGACTGGGAATCCGAAGCTGTCGCTGTGATTACCCGAAGGACGGTCACCGATTTTAAAGAAAAACTTTCGCGGCGTACGGTGACTACAGGCTGCGGCCAAGGCACCGTGTTCGGTCGGTTGTTGGACCAACTGCAGGAGATCCGAATGCCCAATATAGAAATCAGGCAATCCACTATCTATGGCCTGTTTTCGACGCTTCGCGAATACAACGAAGTATACAAAAAGGCTGGCGCAGTTCACGGTTGCGCCCTTTGTACCGGAAGTAAAATCGACTTTTTTGTCGAGGATGTAGGCCGACACAACGCTGTTGATGCGATCGCTGGGCACATGTGGCTTGAAGGCATCGGGGGCTCTGACAAAATCTTTTATACGACGGGACGGTTGACTTCGGAAATGGTTATCAAAGTCACTCAAATGGGTATCCCAATTTTATTGTCAAGATCAGGTGCCACCCAAATGGGATTGGCAATGGCACAACAATCGGGTGTAACTCTTATTTCCAGGGCTAAAGGCAAACACTTTCTAGTACTTAACGGAATCCAGAATATTGTGTATGACGCCAACCATCGATAGTCATGCAAGGTCATATCAGTGCATACAAAAATGGAACAAAGAGCTAAAACCTATTATTTAGCCAATAAATTAAATAATGAGGAAAGGTGAGCGATAGCGAAAACACAGTAGCTTCACCGTGTATCCGAAATTGCTGTTTAGATACTAAACAAATTTGTTTGGGATGTTTTCGATCGCTACAAGAAATATTGGACTGGCAAGCGGCTAGCACCGAAGAGCGTAGAAAAATCCTTGTCAATGCAAGACAAAGAGACAAGGAAATGCCGCGTTAGTACAATCCAATTGAGCAAACAAACTCAGCCGGGTGTGGCTCGAACATCGCTGTATCATCACAGTTTTCCTGCACGTTTTGGTACGAAATATAGTTTTTCATTAAATCTTCCAATAGCTTCGTGTTTTCCTCATTCGGGTTATTTATAAAATCGGAGGTACACCGAATCATTTTCCAACGCCAATAATCTTTTGTTTCGTCTTGTATTTTCATTTTGATTTAATCTAAGTTCGTTTGAATCGCTCACTAGTTTAGTACTGAAAAACTACAATGCGCTTACATTCTCATGAATTTTTGGTTAATGCTTCAATGTAAACGCATCGTCGTCAAGGGATGCAGAGTGCCTCTCATCCATTGGATAAGAAATTCCACAGAGCCAGATGTGCTTGACTCGTATCTGCGGAATATTTCGACCAATGGTGTTTAAGGTCTTCGTCGAGTTCGTTCCATCCATATGAATATGCATTAGCTTCGGAACTGTTAACGAAATGGTTCACGTCAAATACGCTACCCTTACAAGGCGCATTCGTATTAACTAATTGATCGAGGGTATTTATTGATGTAATACATTTTGGCCGAATTGCCTTCCAACAGCTTTTTAACAACAGTCGTATATTTGTGCACGGTACTTGGGCTTGGGTTACCATCATAATGAGCTTCCTCGTAAAATTTAATTCAAGAAATGGTTCGGATTCAAAACCGACTCAGCATAAATGCTAAGGCATTTTTATTTCAGTTTTATGAACATCTCATTGAATTTGTGTGATAATTTGTAGAATACTTTGCGTCAGTAGTCATCGAAAAGGATATTAACCAAATTAAGTAAGCCCTCTCGATCAAGTGTGATTTTTATCGTTACTAAATTCTAAAACTGAAAATTTGAATATGAAGCATGTCGTTAAATGTGCCACTGTGCCCATTCGTTGGTTTGGTGGTAGGTACTGCGTACTATTGGTATTCTCCGTTTTTGTGTTTCCAGTATTTGCAGATTCACGAATTTCAATCTTGGACTTTGAAGTTAAAGACCTGACGATGTATCCACGTGTTAAGGAGGAAAAAGAACGCGCAGCTTCGATGAAACCGATGCTCCAAGAAATCTTAGAAGCCAAAGGTGGTTACGAATTAGTTAATATCGATTCGAACTCCCAAAATGAAGCCAATAAAGGGACTGGATACCTTTTTGACCATCACGACATTGTTGCGAAGCTTGGACAAGAATTTGGAACAGATTTGGTATTAATGGGCCGGGTCCATAAGGCGAGTCATTTATTCGTCTATTTTATGGCCCATCTGGTGGACGTTAAGACACAACAACTCATTGGGAATTACGTTGTAGAGGTCAAAGGTCCCCAAAAGAAACTCACTGTAAAAGGTCTGGAAAGCCTTGCTGAACAGATTGATAAAACTATCAGGCCGTACACTTCTTCGCGTTAATGGGTTGCATGTGTCATCCCTGTTCAAGGTAGCAGAGATGCTCAGGGAAACAGGAAGTACGACCTGACACCTAGTTACTACACAGTCGAAAACATTATTTTCGTCGTTATACAGAACTCGCCTCAAAATTAGACATAACAGCGCGATTTGTGCGTCAAATTCGTCAGTTCAATGAAAAACCTGTGAGTTTACAGGTCTTAATGATCATTTTTTAAGGCGAAATGGCGGATTGAAGAGCAGAGATGAATAATGACTTATTTTCTATCATCTTTTATATACATTACCGTTTTATTTCTCCTCATTTCGACTTTAAACAAATCACTTACTTTGACAATATCGCTTAGTTTTTTATATCCGTAATTAACCGGAGAAAACGAGGTGTTATTGGAAATATATTGCCCAACTTGACCTAAATGTGACCAACCATCATCCTCAACAGTTTGCTCAACTGCGGTTCTTAATAACTTCACCAACCAAGTATTCTGCCTGAGTTCATTACGAGCAAGCTTCTTATTGCCCGAATGACTTTTTTCCAATTTTTCTTCTTCCGAAGCTTCGGGTTCGATTAAGTTTTCGGTAAAAATAAATTGCGAGCAAGCTTTTATAAATGGCAATGGTGTTTTTTTCTCACCAAAACCATAAACTTTAAGACCGTTGGTTAAAATCCTCATGACTAGCGGTGTAAAATCGCTGTCACTTGTCATTAATGCGAAGCCGTCAAGTTCATGACTATATAACAAATCCATAGTATCGATAATCATTGCTGCATCGGTAGCATTTTTCCCTGTGGTATACGCAAATTGTTGAATGGGTGTAATCGCAAAGGGATGCAATTTTTCTTCCCAACCCTGGAGCAAAGGACTTTTCCAATTTCCGTAGGCCTTGCGAATATTGACAACACCGTACTTTGCAAGCTCGTTTAAAACTCCATCAACTGCCTTATAGCTAACATTGTCACAGTCGATAAGTAATGCAATTTTTTTCTCTTTTTCCATAAACCCTCACCTCCCAATTATGATCTGCAAACCGAAAGTCTCACAAATCGGCCAGCCACAAAACACATCAAGGTTTGTGGTGTACATAAGCTTGTGTTGTCATAAGTATTTCCTTTATTCAACTTGATTACCACGACACATATTTAGTTTAATTTTTCTTTTTCATTACATTTCTATTCGGCGCACCATACTCGGCATTAAACTTATCAAAAACTTTTTCAGTTTCAGCCTGGCTTGTTATTGCTTGAATATTTTCTAATAGGATTGTAAGCAAGTAATTATTGCTATACCCATATTTCTCATTTAATCCCCTTAAGTTCGCATAGGCTTTTTCTGACAAAGCCACATTCAATCGTTTTGGTAACGGATATCTTTTTGCACCCATCAAAATACTGCCACTTACTTTTAATTCTAAACGGAGATGAATAAGCAGGTAATTATTATATGGAGATTCGCCAAGGTTATTTCAAACAAACCCCAAAAAGCCAATTTAATTCAAGATTAAGACGCAAAAAAACAGGAGACAACTTTGATTCCACTTGCATATTATGCAGCCAATTCGTGAAAGTCCAGGTTTCGCCTTATTGGTTGAATCTTTCGGATAACTGCCTTAATCCATTTTAAAAGACCATTTTCCGTTCAAACCGCTTTCTATTACCTATTTTCTCGGTTAATATTTTTATTTTTTTAATCGAATTAGGAGAAAAAATCTATGTCAGATCCAGTGGTTGCAAGTAAAACCCCTTTTGCCGTTGAAGTTGAAGAAGGAAAAATATATTCTTGGTGTTCATGTGGGCTTAGCCAAACCCAGCCTTTTTGTGATGGTTCCCACAGCACAACGGAATTCAAACCGATAAATTTTAAGGCGGAAAAAAGTGACACGGTTTATCTTTGTGGGTGCAAACACACAAAAGGACAACCCTTTTGCGACGGTTCCCACAGTAAACTCACATGAACCCCTAGATAGTGTAAATGGCGCTCGAAATTGAGCACAAATTTCTAGTTATAAGCGATGAGTGGCGGGCATCGTCATACCAAAATACCCGATTGCGTCAAGGCTATCTTAATCATGATGAGCAACATTGTTCTGTCCGAGTCCGGAGTAGTGCAAATATGGCTTGGCTTAATATCAAGAGCGCTACAATCGGATCACAACGCCAAGAGTTTGAATACGAAATACCATTCGATGACGCTAGTGCGCTTCTTTCTTTAGCTCGAAAGCCCTTAATCGAAAAGACTCGGTATCTGGTCAGGGTAGCGCAGTATGTTTGGGAGATCGATGTGTTTGAGGGTGATAACGTGGGCTTGGTGGTTGCCGAAATTGAACTCGAACGGTTAGGAGCAATGTTTCAAAAACCCGCATGGGTGGGGAAAGAGGTTACCAACGATCTGCGTTATTACAATACCAGCTTATCATTACATCCCTATAAAAACTGGAAACCTGAGAAAACATTGTAAACATTAAATAATTCAATGAAAAAACAAGCGAAATCCATTCGCATGACTGTTCTGATGACTCCGGAGATGGCTAATTTCTCCGGCAACGTACACGGCGGATCTATTCTCAAATTACTTGATCAAGTAGCCTATGCTTGTGCGGCAAAATATTGTAAAAGCTATGTGGTGACGGCATCTCTCGACCAGGTATTTTTTAAGGCAGCGATCAAAGTAGGCGAATTGGTTACATTTTTTGCCAACGTCAATTATGTAGGAAAATCATCCATGGAAGTTGGTGTCAAAGCCATTGCCGAAAACCTGACAACCGATGAGCAACGCCACACAAATTCTTGTTATTTCACCATGGTCGCTAAGGACGAAGAAGGTAGATCAAAGCGGGTTCCAACTTTGGAGTTAGTGACTGAGCTGGATAAAAAGTTGTTCGAGGCGGGGAAAATGCGAAAGGAAATGCGGAAAGAAATCGAGGAACGAAACAAAGCATTGCATGTTGGCATTCCCGAGGATACTTAATGATCAACCTCAATCGACCATCTCGCCATGGAGGTTGTCCAAAAGTAGAAAGCCGCGTACCCCCCTGCACTACCTACCAAGCGATAAGGTGACCATTATGGATCATGCAAATCTGCCGAATCCCCAAGATATACCGATAGCTGAACGAGTAGCCACATACGCAAATCAGACAGTCGATTTGCTATTCGAGCTATTCATCGATGTAATCCGAATACGGCAACCCGACATCGAAGCAGTAATCAGAAACGAATCGACCGTTCCTCCGAGCAATTTGGATCTACTATTACGCTCGTTGCAAGCTAGAGGCATCTGGTTTCAGCTTTTACATATCGTAGAAGAAAATGCTGGTATGTTGCGCAGACGTACTTTAGAAGTCGAAAAGGGTGTTCATTATGTACAAGGAACATTTGACCATGTGCTGAGTGAAGCGATTAAAGTTGGAATTGGTGCATCCGAAGTTCAGGATCTCTTGAATCAAGCTAAAATTCTCCCTGTAATCACAGCGCATCCAACCGAAGCCAAGCGGGTTACGGTGATGGAAATTCATCGCCGAATCTATTTGTTGTTAGTCAAACTCCAATCATCCCGATGGACCCCGCGCGAACGTAACGCATTGCTCGATCAATTAAGAAATGAAATTGATTTGCTTTGGCTTACCGGTGAACTTCGTCTGGAAAAGCCCAGTGTTGATCAAGAAGTATCATGGGGGCTATATTTTTTTCGGGAAACCTTGTTCGATCAAGTCCCTCAATTATTAGGTAAATTAGAGCTTGCCTTAAACCACCACTTTCCCGAACATAAATTCACTGTCCCACCGTTTTTCCAGTTCGGATCCTGGATCGGAGGTGACAGAGATGGGAACCCTTTTGTTACCAATGAGGTCACTCGAAAAACTTTATTTCGTAGCCGGCGCACATGTTTAAACCGGTATCATAAAAGCTTGAATCACCTCATTCAAAATTTGAGTATTGCTCAGCACAGTTTAAAAATTCCTGAAACTTTCTTGTCGACCTTAAATCATGAAATAAGCAATTTAGAAGGTGGATCGGAAATCTCAGAACGAAATCCTGGTGAAGTATTTAGGCAGTTTGCCGTTTGTATGCTCAAAAAGCTAGAAACGACAATTGAATCGGCCGAACGAGATTCGGTTCCGCTTAACGATAAGCTCGCATACCTCACTGCAGACCAATTTATCGATGACCTTTGTGCTATGGAAAAAGGACTAAAGGCGAGTGATTGTGATGCAGTCGCCAAGACGATGATACTGCCGTTGCGGCGAGAAGCAGAAATTTTCAGATTCAGAACGTCAAATCTGGATCTTCGACAAAATTCAACGGTGGTATTTGAAACCCTAAGAGGCATATGGGCAACCACAAGTCAAAAATCCGAATCGGATTGTCCGGATGTCGAAAGTGAGGAATGGAAGTGCTGGATTTCGCAGCACCTGGATAAGTCCCTGCAACTTTCAATTGACACGAAAAGTCTGCCGGAATCAGCTCGGGAAACTCTCGAACTCATGAGTTTGGTTGTTGAAACCCAACACCAATTGGATACCCAAGCCTTTGGCCAGTTTATTCTCAGCATGACCCAATCTGCGGTGGATATTCTGGGAGTTTATCTTATTGCTAAAATATCAGGCCTTTTCGTTGGGGAAGGTGACTATTGTAGTTTACCCATTGTTCCTCTATTTGAAACCATTGAAGATTTGCGATGCGCACCGGATATCATGCGGGAACTGTTATCTAATCCCTTAGTTCGCCGTTCCGTGGAGAACCAAGGCGGTACCCAGGAGGTTATGATTGGCTATTCAGATTCGAATAAGGATGGAGGATATCTGAGTTCCAACTGGGAACTCAGCAAAGCACAAACGAAACTCACAGCCGTGGGCAAAGAAGCTGGAATTCCAATTTCATTTTTTCATGGACGCGGCGGTTCGGTCAGCCGAGGTGGCGCACCGACAGGATATGCTATCGCCGCGCAACCAGCGGGTTCCACCCACGGGCAAATGCGCGTGACCGAACAAGGTGAAGTAGTCTCGCATAAATTTGCTAACCGAGGGAGCGCCCTCTATCACATGGAGCTATTAGCGGCCAGTGTGTTTGAACATTCGCTCAAGTCGGCAACAGAGCCCGAACTTCAGCCCCACCCGGAAATCGATGAAGCGCTGGAAGAGCTGTCGCAATTGTCCTATAGCGCCTACCGTCAGCTTGTGGAAAAACCGGGTCTCGTCAGTTACTACGAATCGGCTAGTCCCGTGGAAGAGTTAGCCCTCTTAAACATCGGTTCACGTCCTGCGCGGCGGTTTGGGGCCACGTCTCTTTCTGACCTTCGAGCAATTCCCTGGGTCTTTGCCTGGACCCAAAACAGGCACCTAGTCCCGAGTTGGTATGGCTTGGGTGAAGCACTTCAACAATTCGGTGACAAATACGGAACCACTGGCAACGAACGATTGAAACACCTGTTTGAACAATCCCGTTTGTTCCGCCTGGTGATCGATGAGGCGGAAAAAACACTTTGCCAGGTCGATTTGTCAATAGCCAAAGATTATTCAGAGCTGGTACCCGATAACGCAATCCGGGAGCAAATTTTTTCGATGATCGAAGAAGAATATCATCGCACTGTTGACCAGGTATTGTCGGTCTCTGGAAGTAGCCTGCTAGCTGAACGATTTCCGCGGTTTCGCCGAAAATTGTCTCGTCGCTTAGGCTCAATCAATCAAGTGGGCCGCGAACAGGTGAGGTTGGTTAGGACATTTAGAACAATGGACAAAGAAGACCCCGAACGGCGAAAACAGTTGATTTCACTGTTACTATCAATTAATTGTATTGCTACTGGATTGGGTTGGACTGGTTAGGGGCAAGCCATCCATTGACTACCATAAAGCAGCCGTATTAGAAAGCAAGCGCTGATAAATAGCCGTGATCGTTTAATGATGGTAAGTAGAGTACTTAATAGTTTTATTGAGGAAGTAGTGCAAGCTACTGCATGACCACCCCAAACAACGCGGTAATTCCTCGAGTTTAGCATCACGCACTCGTAGTAATTCCTTTTGAGAATAAGACCAGACTTTGAGTGTTTTTTTCCTTAGCTGCTGATTGCTTCCAGCACAAAACTAATGCTACCTATAGCAATTCACCCTTCTCTAGACTGGGAATAAATATACTTATAAAAACGTATTATAAAATTGAAATGAAACAGTCGATTAAAAAAATCATTGTTCTAACGGTAATTATCGAATTAGGCATAATTGCGCAGCTTGCCTATATTAACTTTAGCCTCAGAAGTGCGGAAAATATTCTTATGAACGCAGTAGATCAGCGTTTTATTTTAATGGCAGAAGCAGATATTTTACGACAAAGTTCAGATGATTTAACTCGATTCGCCAGAACTTATGTTGTTTCAAATAATGAACAGTATAAGGAAAAATATTTAAAAACATTAGCAATTCGAAATGGAGAAAGTCCACGACCTCAAGATTATGGTGCTATTTATTGGGATTTACTGGATACAGTACGTATAGAAAGACATCCTGATGGAAAGATGGTCTCACAAAATGAAATGACTAATAGTCTTTCTTATAACGAGGAAGAAAAAGAAAAACTTAGAGAAGCCGAAAGGAATTCCAATGATTTGGTAAATATGGAGATTGAAGCCTTTAACGCCATGAAGGGAAAGTTTAAAGATAATAATGGTAAATATACTATTATCAGCGAACCGGATCAGTCCTTAGCTATTAACCTCCTTCATTCGCCAGAGTACCATAATGCAAAACATATCATCATGCTTCCTATTGACGAGTTCATTGCAATGCTAAATGAACGTACGCAACATGACATTGAAATTGCAAGTAGAAATGTCAATTCGTATATTAAATTGGAATATATGCTTGTGTTGTTGTTTATCATTTTCAATATTATTATTTTTATACTATTAAACAAACGAATTCTTAAGCCTATCAGTTCAGTTACTCGTTCCATTATTCAACATAAAGAATCAAATCAACCATTGAAATTTAATCATATTTATCATGATGAAATAAAAATAATGGTCGATGAATTTGAGCTCATGAATAAAAAGTTAATGCAGGCCCAGAGTGAATTGGAAATACAAAAGAAATATGTAGAAGAAACAATTGAAGGCATGGACCAGGGCATCATTATGGTCGACAGGGACTTGAATATTTTAACCTATAACACACGCTACCCCGAGATCCTCAATTTGCCTGAAAATGTTGTTGAAAGGCACCGTAATTATGCGGATGTCATTAAATATTTTAGCGAGCATGTGATGCATCATCGTCCATCAAAAATTAGTGAGTTAATTGACACTGCCACTCAAAATGAAAAGATTATCTACACCATAGAACTCCCTGACGGAAAATTTATCGAGGTGCGGCAAATTCCCAAAGAAGATGGTGGTTATGTGCGTATTTTTACCGATATTACCGAACGCGAAAATATAATTCGGGAATTAGAGACTCAAAAGTCAATTATTGAAAATGCCATGATTGAAACAGAGGCATTAAGAATCAAAGCAGAAACAGCAACTGAAGCTAAAGCTGATTTTCTGGCTGTAATGAGCCATGAAATACGAACACCCATGAACGGAATCATGGGAATGACCGAATTATTAATCGATACAGAATTGACACAGGAACAGCGAGAATACCTCAACACAATTGATTCATCGGCCGAATCTCTTTTAACACTCATCAATGATATTCTGGATTTCTCCAAAATTGAGGCGGAAAAATTGGAGTTGGAGCCAATCGATTTTGATCTGCGTGACCGGCTAGGTGAAACTCTGGATACGCTGGCCATTAGGGCGCATAGTAAGGGCTTGGAGTTGGCATTCGATATTAATGCCGATGTACCACAGATGTTGGTGGGTGATGTGCACCGGTTACGCCAGATCATTATTAATCTAGTCGGTAACGCGCTCAAGTTCACTGACCACGGTGAAGTGGTCGTTAATGTTAGTTTAAAATCTCGAGAAAATTCCGATGTTCTGCTCCATTTCAGTGTATCGGATACTGGTATTGGTATCCCGGAAGATCGGTTGAGTAGTATTTTCAATTCCTTTGAGCAGGCTGATTCATCAACGACCCGTAAGTACGGAGGTACCGGACTTGGACTAACTATTTGCAGCCGCTTGGTTCAGTTGATGGGCGGCAAAATTTGGGTAGAAAGTGCAACGGGAGCGGGGACCGTTTTCCATTTTACAACGTCAATGCAGATCAGCAGGCAGATTGGGCCTGATCTAAATATAGATTCTTTGAGTAAACTTGAAAAATTGCGAGTGCTGGTTGTCGATGACAATAATACCAATTGTCGAATTCTAGAAAAAATGCTAACAAATTGGCATATGAATCCGACTTTGGCTGGGGCTGCTGCTCAAGGATTGGATACGCTATGTGCGGCATTGGAAGCACAATCGCCATTTGAGCTGATTATTTCTGATGTTAATATGCCAGAAATGGATGGTTTTGGCTTTGTTGAAGAGATAAAGCATAAGCCCGGAATAAAGGATATTCCAATCATCCTGTTAACCTCGGCAAACAGGAGCGGTGATAAGCAACGTTGTGAAGAACTCGGTGTTCAGGCGCACTTGATTAAACCTGTACGTCAATCACGGATGTTGGATGCCATTGTGACTTCTTTGGGTGTGGAAGCAGTTGCTCGCAGACAAGATGCAGAATATGCGGATGTTGGCAGTAAATCAAATAACTTTCGGCAATTGAATGTCTTACTAGCAGAGGACAACAAGGTAAACCAAAAATTCGCATTACGTGTGCTAGATAAAGTAGGGCATGTTACGACTGTCGTTAATAATGGTCGTGAAGCAATTGAATCAATAGTTGATAATGAATTCGATGTTGTTCTAATGGATATACAAATGCCAGAAATGGATGGTTTTGAAGCAACAGCTGAGATTCGCAAATTAGAGCAACAGTCTAATTTGCATATTCCCATTATCGCTTTGACAGCACACGCCATGAAAGGTGATAGAGAAAAATGTCTATCAGCCGGTATGGATGGATATATTACTAAACCGATTAAGTCAAAAATACTCTTGGCTGAAATAGTCAATGTAATAAGTATGGATAACTAGAAACATAGGTATGAACGATATTATTAACAAAGAGGAATTATTAGGAGAACTCGATGGAGATTGGGAGTTTCTCGAGGAATCAGTCGAGATGTTAATGGAAGATGCTCCAAATTTACTTGCCGAAATTAAAAATGGATTAGCTGGAAATGATACGGAGATGATTTGGAAGAACGCACATTCTGTAAAATCTATGGTAGGGAATTTTTCGGCTAAACGTGCCTTTGATGCCGCTTACCATGTTGAAGGCCTTGGTAGAAAGGGTGTTGCTGGTGAGATGGATATTGCGATTGCAAGTTTGGAATCTGAAGTTGATCTGCTTATCGAAGCACTAACGGATTTACTTAAAACAAAACAATCTTGATGAAAATCCTCGTTGTAGAAGATGAGCGTATAACTCGTAGGAGTATCCAGCGACACCTTGAAAAATGGGGGCACGAGGTGATCACAGCGGAAGATGGGATGGTTGCCTGGAGCATATTGAAGGAACAGGATATACCCGTAGTTATAACCGATTGGGTTATGCCGAGGATGGATGGTCTTGTACTGGTTAGAAAAATTCGCAGTAAAAACAATGATCATTATACGTATATTATTCTTCTAACTTCAAAGTCAGAGAAGGTCGACATCGTTGAAGGGATGGAAGCGGGGGCGGATGATTTTCTCAGTAAACCATTCGACCAAAATGAGTTACATGTGCGCTTACGTGCTGGGATTCGAATTATCGAATTAGAGCAGAACCTCGAGCAACGTAATCGGGAAATATTAGCAGCAAATACCCGAATGAAAAATGATCTAGATGCGGCGGCTACTTTACAACAATCACTTCTTCCAACTTCTTTACCTAAGATAGCTTGCCTAAATGTCGCCTGGGCCTATCATCCTTGTGATGAATTAGCAGGAGATATCCTAAATGTTATTCCTTTTGATGAACAGCATATCGGGGTTTATGTTGCTGATGTTAGTGGTCATGGCGTTCCTGCTGCATTGCTATCAGTAACTATAAATAAGATTATGGATGCTGAGAAAGGACGCACTACCTTGTTAATGAATCACGATGCCGAAAAAGATGAAGAGAAGATTATTGCACCTGCCGAGGTCATCGCAAAATTGAATGACCAGTTCCAGATGGAAAAATTTAATCATCGTTATTTTACGATTTGTTATGGTGTACTCAACACTGCTACTTTGGAGTTTCAGTACGTACCAGCTGGCCATCCCCCGATAATAAAACTATCAAAAGACGGAGCATTAGAACAATTACCAGGCAGGAACGTTGCAGTTGGTTGGTTTCCGGGCACTGTCTACGAACAACACGTCGTACAATTAAAAATAGGAGATCGCCTCTACCTTTATTCTGATGGAATCCCCGAAGCTATGAATGACGACTTGGAATTATTTACCGATAACCGTTTACTTAAATTACTACTTAAGACGAGAAAAGAATCACTTGAACAGGGTATTACAAAGCTAATTCATGCAATTCTAAAATGGAGTCCATCTGGACAACCAAAAGATGACGTTAGTATTTTAGCCATTGAGATTACAAACACTTAACATATTCATCGAGACGAAGACGAACGACTTTAGTTAGAATGAAATCTGGGCTAGTACTGATAGTGTATTTAGAATAAACTTCTACATTAGCAAATACCTAGCATAATATTTTATCAAAGTTCTCATTTACCATGCGATGGATAAACCTGCACTCAGAGTCTCAGAATCAAGACCTGTCGATTGCTGCGTGCGGGTACCGATATATTTTACACTAATGCCCGAATAGCGATTTATTGGGTAAGCAAAGCTTAACGCCCAAGCAATATTTTGTTGTGTGTCGTCCCTGTCGACCCCATTGACACTATTTTCCCCTCCATAGTCGTAACCAATGCTCGCACCCACCCAAAACCCCGGGTGAAATGTGTGAATGAGATGCCCATGGATTATATATAACGGCTCTTGTTCAAGTGAATTGCCATTAAAAAACTCATCATTCTCAGTGAAGAACGCAACTTCCCCCGTTACTTCTGCGGTCCACTTGCCTCGAGTATGAATAACGCCAAGTTGGGGCCGGAAGGTAAACCGATTTTTGCCAAGATTAATGAGTTTATCGTCCATGTATTCACCCGTCGGTAATCGGACTGTCAGTGCCATTCCAACGATAGTTTCAACGTTCATCTCAGACCGATAAGCAGCAAAGTCCTTACCACTTAAAGGTGGCGCACCGTACAGATTGACTGCAAGGCGCATAAAGGTATCTGACCAACCACTTCGTGTGGTGGACACGGAAACACCATCCAGTAACCCCGTCCATTCTCCTTCCTGGTAAGCTTGCGTAAGATCGATTCGAGCTGATTTACCAAACAAATCGAAAGTGCGAATATATTTTGCCACCCAGGATTGCAACTCCATCTCCACATCTTCGAGCAAGATAGTTGGATCGATCAAAATATCGGACTCAGTATAGGCAAACCCCACACCAGCAAAATTGGTCCCCATAGGGAGATGAGTCCATTTCCGGGGCACTGGTTCCAGTGCAAAACATGGGCGAATTAAGCTAATGGCTAACAGAGCAACTAAACTCCATCGCGGAAAATGACACAAGATACTTACCCAACCTACATGTACTGTGCACCCGTACTTTCGATGCGACATTTATATTAATGAATTTCCGAAACTACTATCGATTACCTATCCCTCGTTGGGTCTGTGTTAGCGAGTATTATCCATTGTTATATCATATTCGAATCGAATGAGTTTCTGGTAACGTTATTCTGGGTTACTTCTATCGCTTGCCTAAAAGGGCATGGACTTCTCTAGACGAAAGTTTTGTCATTACCCAAAGCTCGGCACCTAAATAAGTTTCGTTGACTTTGATGAGGGAATTGTTGAAACAAAACCCAGGTTTGTAATATCGCTGAATAAAAGGGATACCAACAGGCAAGCAAAACTTAACACGTCAGTATGCGTTCATAATTTAGTAGCCGAAAATTTCAGCGACTTCTTTAATCAACGTCTGTCTTGAGTTCAACAAAGCCATTCCCAGCCAGAATGGCTTCTAGTACAATCTAACGAACAATAGCATTTTAAAGGTGGTCCAAGAAAAAGGTTAATAATTATGAAACCTCTAAGCACCATGTTTGTACTGAACATTGTTCTGTCAATTTCTGTAAGCTTAGTTTTAGCCATTTCACCTTCTGTATGGGGTCGCGATGCACCAACAAAGAAAGAGATCCGTGTGTTCATTGAAGACCAAGTTTTAGTTGCACTGGAGAATGATGAGGAAATTTACAATTTCGATATCGTAACCGGACGCGATGGCAAAGAAACCACAGTGGGTCAGTATAAAGTCTTTCGCAAACACAAAAAATATACCAGTAAGACATACGGATCAGAGATGCCATACACCGTAGTGAAACGACTTTTCCCATCGGATGTAAAACCCACCAGCCTATTGATAGGCTGGACGAAAATACTCGGAGTGGCAATTGACGTAACGCAATGATCGAATGCTCAGCGGCAGGATCTGCTTTAGGTACCCCAGTGAATGTGCAAACCTCGATGCAAAATGGTGAATTCATCTTCATACTGCAACCCACCTCTTTATTGGTGGATATATAATAATCGAAAACCCTCTGAAATCAGCAAGGTAGTCTACGTGTCCGATACGCGCCAGCAGCACAATCGTTACCAGCAGGAAACCTTCGATGTTCAGGTTGATGTGTTCCGCCAAGTAATCGCGAAGGATATTCAGGAACGAACGCGGCGAATCGTTGCGGCCGCTGAATTAATGCCCAACGACCGGATTTTGGATGTAGGCACCGGTATCGGTGTTTTGATCCCCGATTTCCATTTTTTTGGAGTGACCGACATAGTCGGTTGCGATATCAGTTCGCTCATGCTCGCTGAAGCCCGGGTGCGATTCCCGGAAATAGACTTTTGGTGTGGTGATGTCATCGATCTACCCCATAAATTCGGTCCATTCGATGTCATATATTTTAATGCTATGTTCGGTAATGTCTGCGATCAACGACAAACCCTTGAGGCAATTCGACCCCGTTTGACTGCCAACGGGCGGATCATCATTAGCCACCCCATGGGGGCATCATTCCAAGCACAATTGCAGCGTGAGAATTCGCGGCTGGTTCCCCACCTCCTCCCCAATTTAAAAAGATTAAACGAGCTCATTGCTGGTTTGACTCTGCGGGTACACCATTTTGCCGACGAAGACCAACTGTACCTTTGTTGTTTGAAACAATCCTAGCTCTGTTTTACCGTCGATTAATGCCGTGGAGAGAAATCAGGGCCAGGCCACTTAGACTATGCCAGATAAAAATTACTGGGCGATTTCCGACACCACCCAGTTCCAAATTGTAAAGTAACTTGGTCATCCGATTGGCTTGATTTTTCACAAATTAAGCGCTCTTTTCCAAAAGCTCCTCAATTTTCCGTTTGAGGGCGAAATACGCAGCTTGACACGCTGTATGTTCATCCCCACCGCCGAGGTGAAATTCGCCGCCATCATGCACAAAACGAATAATCCCTTGTTGATCGATTAGAAAACTGACCGAGGTAAACCGCTTCAACTCGGACCCAACCCCATAGGCTCGAATGGTTTGCCAACTGTTGTCCATGGCGATAGGAAAATCAAAACCCAAAGCTCTGGCCGCCTCTTTGACGACCTTTGGGTTCTTGGTCATCTCGGATTTCGGATGGTGAATTCCTATGACCACCAAACCTCGGTCTTTGTAGGATTGCCAAAACTCACGCAATGACGGTGCAGTTCGAGTGCAAAATGGGCATCCTGTGAGCCAAAATCGAACCAAAACAACCTTGTCCCGCAAAGCACTCAACGAGAGAGGATTATCATCGAGCCAATTTAGATTAAACCATTCAGGTGCGTGCCGACCAATCATTGCAGTGCCTTCGACTGGCGACCAGTCGATCACTCCCACTGATCGAATAGATAGCCTTTCGATGTTTTCTTTGAGACTGTTAGCAGAAAACATCCGCAAATAAGTTTTTAAAACCTCACCTTTATGGTTTATTAAGACCGCAAAAGGTAGAGCCTTTCCACCGTATTTATTGATGATGGTCTGCTGTTCGTCGTCAAAATCTGTTATATCGACCCTGAAGGGGTTAATTCCCGCCTTGTTGGCCGCCTCGATGACTCCTGGATCATCATAAGTTGTCTTTTCTAAAACTCTACAGTTGCTGCACCAATCAGCAGTGAACTCAAGAAGGACAGGGGAACCCTTTCCAAGGGACACAGCGACCTTTTGAGCGCTGTATGTTTGCCAAGCCAGTGATGGCTGTGCCGAAGATGAAATCTGCGGAAAAAATATCAAATAGCTCGATACAACTAATGCAAACGCTGGATGGGTACTTTTCACAGATGATTTTGTACAGCTAAATCGAAATAGGACCCAAACGACAAACACCAATCCATAGGCCAACCAAACGTGTAATGGGAGATCCACTGATTCAAAAATCCTATTAAATGAAGGGTGGTCTACTCAATAATACGAAACCAAAAAAGTATTTCATCTGTGCTTTTTGTAGTTTAAGCAGAGTCACAAGAAAGGCTAATTCTTTGTTGACTAAAATGACCCCCACCGGGGCTTAATCCTTGAGCTTTTCGATAACCGCAATTTGTCTCATAAAGGTTTTTGGGTCACGCGCAGGGAGTTTGCAAATGCCCTGTTCACAAACATAAGCAGTCACCTTGCCATTTAGCGCTCTTTTGCCTTGAACCAATGGTATGGCTTTGCCATATTCTTCCAACTCATCCCCTTCTGTCAGTACCATTAGCACTTTATTCGGTAGATAGGAGCGTCTGAACTCATTCATAAACGGCGCTACTTTAACGCTTTCATTTTTGGGAGCCACAATCACAACTTCCTTGGGTTTATCGAGATAAAAATCGACAGCCAATACCATTTCGGAAAGTAACGTAGGTCTCTGTGTTAAATTCTGATGAAATGCCTTTAGCGCATTCTCCGCTCTCTTTCGGTACGCATCATCCGTTGTAAATTCGAGCAACCTCAATAGGTTTAAGACTGCAACGGAGTTTCCGCACGGCTCTGCACCATCGTAAGCAGGCTTTTCTCGGACGAGGAGGTTTTCATGATCATCGCTTGTCATAAAAAAACCTCCATCAGCATGGTCTTCGTAATGTTCGGCGAGCGTATTGTCGAGTTCGACTGCAAAATTAAACCATTTAAAATCATACGTCGCTTCGTAAAGGTCTAAAAGAGCCGCTATATAAAATGCGTAATCATCAAGATAGGCATTGTATTTCCGCATGCCATCTTTATAGCTTCGGAATAGTCTACCGTCTGCATACAGATTCTTTTTAATAAACCCAGCAGCTATAACAGCGCGCTCAATGTAGTCATTGTCTCCAAGGATCAATCCGGCCCGCGCATAAGCGGATATCATGAGTCCATTCCAGGCGGTTAAAACTTTTTCATCTCTGATTGGCTGTGGCCTGGGATTTCGAGCCTGGTAAAGAACTTCCTTGGCATCATTCACAACTTTTTGTAATTTCTCCTCAGAGATTTTTAGCTGTTTGGCAACGGTTGCGACATCTTTTGGCGTATTGAGAATGTTCCGTCCCTCGAAGTTTCCAGAGTCTGAGACCGCGTAATACGCTTTGACAACCGCCGCTGTCTCTTTGGATAGAATCTGGTCCAACTCTTTTGGTGTCCATGTAAAAAAATAGCCCTCTTCTCTATGTCCGCTAGGGGTCAAACTATCGGCATCGGTGGCCGAATAAAAGGCACCTTCGGGTGAAGTCATATCACGCGTTACGTACCGAAGGATTTCTTGGGTAACGCGAAGAAAATCTTCATCACCCGTGGCCTGATATCCCTCCAAATAGCCCATCGCCAGAAGAGCGTTGTCGTACAGCATCTTTTCGAAATGGGGTACAAGCCATTTACTATCAGTACTGTATCGGTGAAAACCACCCCCGACATGGTCGTACATGCCGCCCCCGGCCATCTTCTTCAATGTTAGAGTGGCCATATTCAAAGCCTCTGTACCAGAGGTACGGCGGTTGTAACGCAGTAGAAACCGAATCGGAAGGCTGCTTGGAAACTTCGGCGCCCGCGAAATTCCCCCATCTATTGGGTCAAAAGCAGATTTATATTGATCAAATGCGTCACGAAGAATCTTTGCTGTAGGCAGATCCTTCCCGCGACCACCTTTGCCTAAAGTTCTGGTAATATAATTTGCGAGCTGCTGACTTTGTTGGGCAACCTTGTCTGGTTGGGTATTGTAAATACTTTTGATCTGCTTTAAGAGTGAATAGAAACCCACCCGGGCACCACGATCACCATCGCGTGCCGGAAAATAAGTTCCGCCATAAAAAGGCATTCTGTCCGGCGTTAGCCATGTGTTCATGGGCCAACCACCACCGCCCGTCATGGCCTGGACGGCTGCCATATAGATTCCATCTACATCCGGGCGTTCTTCGCGATCAACCTTAATAGCGATGTAATTTTCATTGAGATACCTTGCAATTTCTTCGTCTTCAAACGATTCTTCCTCCATCACATGACACCAATGACAGGTCGAATAGCCGATACTCAAAAGCACAGGTAGTTTGAGTTTTCTCGCGGTTTCAAAGGCTTCGTCACCCCAGGGGTACCAATTAACTGGATTGTGGGCGTGTTGCAGGAGGTAAGGACTTGATTCAAGAAACAAACGATTCGTATACTTTGCTGAACCATCCTGATTAAGGTGTCGAGTGCGTGGTTTGTAATTGTGACCTCTTTTTTCCTTCATCGCCAAAAGTTTTCCCGTGAGTCTTTTGTCAAAGGATTTTACGCCCGGTATTGAATTTGTCGAATTGGAGTTCGCCAATTTTTTACTTTCTGCCGAAGCACTTGAAATGCTTACGGCCAAAACCACCACCACAAAGACCAGCCCTAATGTTAAAACCCTTTTCAACTTCATAGAACATCTCTCAATCAAGCGTTTAGTGATTCTAACAGACCCGTCACTGAAGTGATCCGCTTTAACATTTAAGCTTATAGGGGTGTTGCCTTGTAAGCGCACTTTCATCTATATACTCAGATTTGATAGCCAAACTCGGTTTCAGTGCGTTCGAAAGCTTTAGGGCGACTAACCAGGCGATGTTGCTTATTATGCTTTTGTTTTCATGGTTTCTTCTGGTGGCTTCAGCATCGATTGTCCGCTCGGTAACATTAAAGATTTCCGGACAGGAACTGCAAATTGAACTCGACAAGTGACAAATCATTGTAGTGCAAGAAATTGATCGTCTGGATAACGATTTCAACGGGTAGATCGGTTCCGCAGAACAGATTCTAGTGCCGCTATCCGGCGGCGAAAACATAAAAGCGACATTCTTTGTGGAAATGTTAAGGGTTCAATTCAGCATGGGTAAAAGCTTTTCATTAAAATGATTGATTAAGAATGTTTCTCTCCGTCAGGGTGAACAAGGTATAAAAGTGTAATACCAAATATTACCACCAATCGAAAAGCTGCTTGTTGTCCATTCCAAACATCCGACTGCCACATCAAGAACCATTCCCCACCTAGGGTGATAAATCCTGAAAACCACAAGATAATCCCCAATGTCAATCCAAGTATTGCCATGCCTTTAGATTCATTAAAGCGACCGAAATCCTTTATCGACCTGAATAGCTGAAAACCACCTAGCCAACACAAAACCGCGATTGCTGCTTCAACAAAGATTAAAAGATTATAAATCGCATGATAAATGAAGGTGGAGTTAATCGCCCGCCACCTACCGCCGTTGTCAGGGAAAGTAGTATCCATTTTGAGGACATGGTTAACGAACTTATAGTTAGAGTCATAATCCGTTAGATTATTAAACACCACTAAGGAAGCAAAAAATGCGACTGCCCAAACCAGGGCGGCTTTTGAAATTCTTGTGTACATTGCGCTTCCAATCGTCGAATCGGACCCCTTTTGCTATAAACTCAATCGCACAAAATTTTATCTTAATTACTTTTTTCGGGTGGCGGCTGATTTTGATTGCTATGCTGCGCTGTATCGTTTTTACATGGGTTTGGAATTATGTATTGGTAGTAACCATATGCCGACAGCATAAGTATGATAAATGCTGAGGCGATAACCGGCCTATCCTTCCCAAGGTCCTTGAGCACTTCAGACTTTACTTTTCCAAGATCTTCGGGGTGATAGCCCCCCTTTCTGCAAAAAAGAATCGCCAAGAAAAACATTCCAGAAACTGCCAGGAAAGCATGGATTGTGTACGTGAATGCTATTCGTGCATCACAACCTGTGATTTGTGTTGCGCTATATCCCAGCACCGATGCACAGGCCATCATCGCCAATGCAAAAATATTTATAGGGGTTCTAGCTTTTGTTACTGCATTCCAAAGTAAAGTCGATTTACTGGGAGTTAGTTCTATATGGCCTAGTGGACGCCCACACTTAACGCATATCGCAGCCTGATCTGATATTTCCTGACCGCAATCCAAACATTTAACCAAACCCACATTCTACCTCCACTTTATCACGGCATAACGATTTGGTAACTGGCGCAAAACATTCCAGTACTCTTCCAGATACGTCTTTCAGTAGATTTAATCACAGTCTCTCCAAAGAAACCAACAGTTTTGGCTTTAGTAAACCTACTCGTTGAATGTTGATTCAACAACCACACCCCTATAAATGCGTTTGAAAGTGCGCTAACGGACTGAGAATCAAAAGGTCATATAGGGGTTCCCCTTCATTTCCATTTTTTGTTGCATCAAAGGCTTGAGTTTGCTACAAATAGGCTCCGGTGGTTTTACTTGTTGTTTGTAGCAATCAAGCTTACCATCAGATTGACTTTCTTCTTGTCTCAATGCACTAACTTTAAGTAAGTCCTATTCTGCACTGTCCCTAAATATTTAACCTGTAATCCCTAATTAAAAATTATTTCATGAGCGAGGAAAGAGTATTAATATTGATTAAGCCTGATGGATTAATCAAGAGTCTAACGGGAAATGTAATTTCAAAGATTTCTGAAACTCAGTTGAGGATTGTTGGCGCTAAAATTCTTAATGTTTCCAAAGAACTGGCAGAGGAGCATTATTTTCAACTTAAGGAAAAAAAGCCAGAAATTTTCAAGGAAACAATAAAATACATAATCGGAGAGTTTCACACAAATAGAGTTTTAGCTCTAGTGTACAAGGGCGAAGACGCTATTAGAAAAATTAGAAATATTGCGGGAAAAACTAATCCGGAAGAAGCGCACCCAACCTCTATTAGAGGTAAATATGGAAGAATAAATTCTAAAACAGGTGTTTTTGAAAACGTTATCCATGCCTCTGATTCACTCAAGAATGCAGAAAGAGAAATCAATCTTTGGTTTGATGAAGCAGAAATAGTAGACTAAACCTAAACCGGAGGTATAGTGATCTTTGGCGTGACCCCATAGGTTGCCCAAGACAAATAGCTTCCCGCTCGTCACCCCTGGAAGTCACATGATATAAAGCGCCTATCAATTCTTTTCGTAACGGTCTAGCCATAGAACTATCTGGAATAGTTCACTAAGCAAAGATAAAGACCTGAACATCCCGCTTGAATTATCAACCCCTCAAGGGAAGAAAATCATCGAATTTCATAATTCCTTTGTTGTTTGATTAACGACCAAATAACGCGGGTCAAGTGG
>Ga0114933_10000875_pt1 | contig 35370 bp, 36 predicted proteins | sample 4SBtaG_FD_89691 | JGI IMG/M metagenome (GOLD analysis project Ga0114933, IMG submission 89691) | Deep subsurface microbial communities from Kolumbo volcano to uncover new lineages of life (NeLLi) - 4SBTROV12_W25 metaG | ecosystem: Environmental > Aquatic > Marine > Volcanic | place: Kolumbo... | reverse complement strand
TCGACTGCGTGGCCGGCTCGAGACGCGAGCGCGGCACGGCCGCCGTAGAGGAGCTGGCCCGGCGCGCGGTGGCCGAAAACAGGTCGGTGGTTATCATGGCCGACGGCTCACGCGGGCCGTCGCACGAGGCACGCTGGGGTTCGTTACACCTGGCGGCTATAAGTGGTCTTCCGCTGCTGGCGGTTCGCAGCTGGGGTGACAGGATTACCGTGCTCGACAGTACATGGATGAAACTGGCGCTGCCCCACTTGTCGGGCCGCGTGGTGACGGTGAGCGCCGAGCCCATCCTGGTGCCCGGCCACGCCCGCGACAGCGAAGCGCTGGCTCCCAGCAGGCAGCAACTACAGCAACGACTCGACCTGCTTAGCGAAGAAGCCGATCGACTGGTGGGCGTCTGAATCCATGCGCGATCGGCAGCGAAAGGCGCAGGGGCCCACGGCCTGGCTGGTTTTTCCCGTCGTCATGACGGCGGGCCTGCTGGCGACCGACCGCTCGCTGGCCGCTGGCTGGTCGCTGGTGATCGTGCTCGCGGCGGTGCAGCTGGGCGCCGCCCTAGCGATTGCCATACTCGAACGCGTTGTTCCCCTGCACGCCGAATGGAACCGTGCGCGCGGCGACATCGCCACCGATTTTGGTCACGCCATGGTCTCGGGCAACCTGCTGCCCGAGTTGAGCAAGCCTGCCCTGCTCACCGCCGGCGCGGCGCTGGCCGCCTGGATTGCTTCGACCACGAACATAACCGGCCCCTGGCCACAGTACTGGAACACCTGGGCGCAACTGGCACTGGCGCTGGTCGTCGGTGAGTTCGGGCAGTACTGGGTGCACCGCGCCGAGCACGAGCGCGAGTTTCTCTGGCGCTTTCACTCGGTGCACCACAGCGCCCAGCGACTGTACTGGCTCAACGCGGGGCGTTTTCACCCGGTGGACTTCATGCTGCTGTTCGTCGCCTGGTACCTGCCGCTGGTGGCGCTGGGCGCCGGCGAGCAGGTGATAGTGCTGTTCGCGGTGTTCACCGCCATCCACGGCATGTTTCAACACGCCAACGTGCGCCTGCGACTGGGCCCGCTCAACTGGATATTCTCCATGGCCGAACTGCACCGCTGGCACCACTCGACCAGGGTCGAAGAGGCCAACAGCAACTACGGCGCCAACCTTATTGTCTGGGACGTGTTGTTCGGCACACGATTTTTGCCCAGCGACCGCGAGCCGCCAAGCCGCATAGGCATTGAGGCCATGCCTGGTTTTCCGCCCGGCTACCTCGCCCAGCTGCTCGTGCCACTACGCTGGCGACAGGTAGTGGCCGAGAGTGCCGGCGCGACGGCTCCACCCCCCGACCCCGACACCGGCCCCGGGGCAAGAGAGAACAACAGATGAGTTCGCTGGTGCTGATGAAAATACTCGAATCGGCACCAGCGCGTTACGAGGCTGGCATGAGGCTTCTCAGCCTCGGAGCAATACCACGAGCGCAGCAACGGGCAGCGTCGCTCGCCGTGCCCACGCCCAACACCCGCGTACTCGAGCTGGGCTGCGGCACGGGCGCATACACTCGTGCGCTGCTAGCGGCCGGAGCGCGGGTGGATGCCATCGACCACGACCCCGCCATGCTTGAGCAGGCGGCGCTCAGCCTGGCAACACCACTCGCGCAGGGCACGCTCGTGCTCCGCGAAACAACGGCCGCGGAGACCGACGCGCTGGCCGACGACAGCTACGACAGCGTCACCGCCAGCCTGGCGCTGTCCGAGATGTCGGGGGACGAACGCGCGTGGCTGCTGCGGCAGGCGTCGCGGGTGGTCAAGCCCGACGGACAGGTGGTAATCGTAGACGAGCTGCGACCGAAGCTGCGGTGGCAACGCCTGTTGCTCGTGGCCACGCGCTGGTTTACCGCGGCGCTGGCCTGGCTTGTCACCGGCTCCACCTCGCAGGTGATAGCCGACCTGGAGGGCGAACTGGGGGCCGCGGGCCTCGAGGTTTTTGACGAGAGCCGTTCGATGCTGGGCAGCCTGGCCGTTGTCGCGGCGCGACGGTGCGAGAGGGCCGAGCGCGCGCCCCTGGAACAGGAGGCCGCGTGATGGCAAACACGGCAATCCTGCGCGACGTGGCCCAGGCTGTCCTGCGCCTGTTCCCCTGGCCCACCGAGCCCGGCCTGAGGACCGTGGGCACGCCCGGGCCGGAGAGCCCGGTCATTATCACCGGCAATTACGATCTCACCGTGCGCCGCGTGCTCGCGGCCCTGCGCGGCCTGGACGCCTGGGTGGTCGTGGCATCATCGCGAGGAATAAACGTGTGGTGCGCCGCCGCCGGCGGAATGCTCAGCACCGCCCAGGTGATAACGGCGCTGAAGACCTCGGGCATCGAACAACGCGTCAGTCAACGCCGTGCGCTGCTGCCGCAGCTCGCGGCCACCGGCGTTGAAGCACGCGAGGTCGCGCGACGCAGTGGTTGGAAACTCCGCTTCGGGCCGGTCTACGCCGAGGACCTGCCGCGCTACCTGGCCGCCGGCTCGCGCAAAGACGATTCGATGAGACGGGTGCGCTTCGCAACCCGCGAGCGACTGGAGATGGCCTGCGCCTGGGCAGGCCCCGCCTCCATACTGCTGGCCCTGGTTGCGGCCTTTTTTCGCCCGGCCTGGGCAATTCCCTTGGTCGTGCAATCCTGGGCGATCGCGATCATGGTGTTCATGGTCTACGACCGGCTGCCCGGTGGTGAGATGATAACCCGTCGCAGGTGGCTGCTGACCTGGCCGCTGGCGGCCGGCCTGTCTGCGCTGGTCGCGGCTCTTTTCTCGGGTGGAACGGCGGCCGTCGCTGCCGCCGTCGTGTCGGCAACCGCGCTGCTCGCCCTGCTGACCTTTGATTTCGACGGCTCGACACCGATCGAAGGAGGATCGCACTTTGACTCCAGGGACTGGGCCATCACCCTGGATACGGATCTCTGCAAGGGCGTTTACTCCTGCTGGGAGGTCTGCCCCGAGGCCTGTTTCGAAAAGCTCGAAGACACGCGCAAAGTCGAGATCTCCCAGCACCAGCGCTGCGTGAAATGCGGAGCCTGCGTCGTGCAGTGCCCCCAGGACGCATTGTTCTTTACCGACCAGGAAGGCCGGCGAATCGACCCGGCCGTGATACGGCGCTTCAAGCTCAACTTGATCGGCAGCCGCGGCGTTGATACCGGCAGCGACCCTGGCGTCTAGCGCCCAGGGAAGCTGAAAAGGGGTCCGCCCTGCGTCACCGCAGGCAGCCAGCCGCCGGTTCATTCACTCCCCTCGCGGACCCCGTAGCAACTTTGTTCCACCTGGTTGCAACACTTGCAACGACTGTGTGCCAATATTGTGCATAAGAACTATGGTGGCGGGTCCCGGATGCCGCCTTCCCAGACCCGCCACCCGGTCGCTGTCAGCCAGCGCAGCCGTCTATACATCCACCGAAGCGAGCCCGGCAACGCTTGAGTCCCTTGCGGGCTGCAACAGAGCAGTCCCGCGCGCAGGTCACCCGCTCCTCACCATGAAGCCCACGGCAAGCTTGCAGGCACTGCCGCCCGCGATGCTTGACCGCCGACAGGCAGCGCCGCATTCCCTTTGCACAATCCGCCCTGCATTCCCTGTCGCCGGTAGGGTCGCAATAATCAACCGGCCCCGCGTCCACCGGCCCGGCAGCGTCCGGCGTCATAGCCGGCGGAGACAAGGGCTTCTGGGACAACGCTCCGGAAAGCGCGGCCCCGGGCTGCGAATCGTGCTGAAACCGGGGGAGATGGTAGTTGCACAGATCGTCACAGCTCTCGGGGCCGCAAAGTCGCCGGCAAACCGGCTGGCCGACGCGGCAGCGTTTTCTCGCCTTGGCGAGGACCTCGCTGATGCAACGCCGGCGGCACTCGGTTTGACTTGAGCGCGAGTCGAGTTGCCCGCACCTGGCCTTACACACGCGGGCCTGGTTCCACGCGTTTTCCAGGCACATGCGCCGGCGCTTGTTGCAGGCCTGGTAACACTCGCGTTGATGCCCGGCACAGCGAAGCCCGCAGAGCTCGCTGTCGTGGGGCGAGCACAGCTGCTGGGCCGAGGTAGCCGCCACGGCCGCCGAAGCCGGCGCCACGGCCGGGCCAAGCGAAGTGGCCAGGAACAGCAGAAGCACCGCGCCGCAGACAGCGCGAACTTTTTTGATTTGGTACATTTTCTCCATTTTTTCTCTCCTTTCCGTAGGGGTAGAGACGGTTACCCCCCCTTACGGGGTAAATTAAGCTCTTGCTGTAACCGCCCTTATTTGGGATAATATTCCCAATAGTTAGCTACAGTCAAGCGCGAAATTCACAAAATCGTGAACCTGTGTAGAAAGTCCTTGGAAATACGGGCTTTCAGGCTATGCTCAAAAATTGGGAACATGAGCCCACAAAGTGACAAAACATCGGGGGGACCCCTTTCGGCGGCCATGCTGCGGCTGCTCAAGCCGCTGGTGCGGCTGCTGCTGCGCAAGGGTATGCCCTACGGCGCCTTTGCCGACCTGGCCAAGCGGGTTTACGTGGACACGGCCCGCGACGAGTTTGCCATAGAGGGGCGCAAGCAGACCGCCTCGCGGGTGTCGATACTTACCGGGCTGTCGCGCAAGGAAGTTTCGCGGGTGAGCGCCCTGCCCGACCCCGACGACCAGGGAGCCTCGGACCGTTACAACCGGGCCGCGCGGGTTATAAGCGGCTGGGTCCGCGACGAGCGCTTCGCCAACGAACTGGGTGATCCCGCGCTGCTGCCGCTTGAAAGCGACGAGCAGCTATCGTTCTCCCAGCTCGTGAAGATCCACAGCGGCGACGTTCCCGTGCGCGCACTGCTCGATGAGCTGCAGAGGATAGGCGCGGTCGAGGCTGACGGAAAGGGAAACGTTCGCCTGCTTGCACGCGCCTACGTGCCGGGCGGCGGCGACGCCGACAAGCTGGCCATCCTGGGCATGGACGTGGCCGACCTCGTGTCGACCATCGATCACAACATGCAGTGCGACGCCGACGACCTGTTTTTTCAGCGCAAGGTCAGCTACGACAACATGCCCATCGACCCCGACGGCGAGCTCAGGAGCCTGGCCGCCGAGCGTGCGCAAACGTTACTCGAAGAACTCGACCAGTGGATGTCAGCGCGCGACCGCGACGCGAGCCCGGGGGTGAAAGGCCATGGACGCATGCGGGCAAGCCTGGGCGTATACTACTACGAAGAAGAGCTGCCCGAAGAGACGACAGGCGACACGGCTAAAGACGAAAAGGAGCCATCATGAAACACCAAGCGGCCATACAAGCACGACCTTTGCCCAATCGCCTGGCCGACCGCGGGCGCGCTTTGCTGCCTGGCTTGCTGGCTGCCCTGCTGTCGGTGGCGCTGCCCGCGGCGCTGCTCAGCATGGCCGGCTGCCAGGGGGCTAGCTTTGATTTTGGCGGTGGCGTTGGCGGCAGCGGGCTGGTCTGGGGCCCCATGGGTGATGAGCCGAGCTGCGATGACCTGCTCGTAGACCAGGTCTGCTTCGACAGCTCGACCGCCGTGGTGACCGTAAACGGCGAGCCCGCCAGCATTGATGACCTGGAACCCGGCATGGTGCTGGCCGTCGAAGGCGAGCTCAACGAGGCCGGCGACGCGGGCACCGCAGCGGTGGTGGACTACAACAGCCTTCTCACCGGCACGATCGAAGGAGAACCGGACCTCGCTAACGCCGCGTTGCAGGTGCTGGGCGACACCCTGCTGCTCGACAAGGAAAGCCGGCTGGTGGGCTTCGCGCTGTCGGCCGGGTCAGCCGGACTCCACGTAGAAGTGAGCGGACTGGTCGACGCTGGCGGCATGATAAGGGTGACGCGCATAGCCAGGCGACCCGGCGTTTCTACCGAGCTGACTACCGCGGGCACGCTGCACCTGCTCGACGCTGGGGCGCAGACTTTCCGCGTGCGCGGCCTTGAGATCGACTACTCGTCGGCCATCATAAGCGGCACAGGCGCCAGCCCGGCTAACGGGCTGTTGGTGCGCGTAACCCTGGCCGGTGCGCCCTCGTCGGGCTCGGCCGTGGCCACCCGCATACGCCTCGTCGAGCCGCTGCGGGACCGACTGGCCAATCAATCAGTCGTGCTCAAGGGGCTGGTTACTTCCTTGCAGCCCGACCTCAAAAGCCTGGTGCTCGACCGGGCCCACAGCGTGCGTATCGGCAAGGATACCGAGTTCGTGGGCAGCAGGGCCGATGAGCTGGCCGTTGACCAGCGGCTGCGCGTAAAGGGCCGCATCACCGACAGCAAGTCCATACTCGCACTGGTGGTTGAGAAGCTGCCCGACGCGTTGCCCTACGAGGTCTCGCCCGCGCCGCTCCCCTGAAGGAGCTCGCCCGGAAGCAGGCGCGTCAGCCGGTAAAGAAACTCAGCGAGCGATCGGCCAGGGCCACCACCGGTCGCCACCACACGCCGAACACCAGCGTGGCAACCGCCAGCACGCCCACCAGCACACCGTTGTGCCTGTCGGCCACGAACCCCGGTGCGTCTTCGGCTGGCTGGTCGAGGTACATGCTGCGCACGATGCGCGCGTAGTAGTACAGCGACACCACCGAGTTGAGTCCGCCCACGACGGCGAGCACCCACATCTCCTGGCGGATGATGGCGGCAAACAGGTAGAACTTACCGATGAAGCCCGCGAAGGGAGGCAGTCCGGCCAGCGACAACATGAAGATGAGCATGGCCGCCGCGGGCAGCGCTCCACCACGCCAGGCCAGCCCCTTGAAGCCTTCGATGTCTTCGCGCCCCGATTGGTTGAGCACCATGAGCAACACGGTGAAGGCGCCCAGGTTCATGATGTAGTACACCACCATGTAGAACATCATGGCTTGCAAGCCGTCGTCGGCCATCACAACGAAGCCCATCAGCATGTAGCCGGCGTGGGCAATCGATGAGTAGGCGAGCAGGCGTTTTATGTTGTCCTGCCTCAAGGCCGCGACGTTGCCCAGGGTCATCGTCACCATCGAGGCCACGACCAGCAGCGACTGCCAGTCCACGCCAGCGGCGGTGAGCCAGTTGCCGTCGCCATCGTAAGCCGACACCGCCGGGTAGAAAAAGCGGATCATCATCGCGAAGCCGGCGGCCTTTGAGCCCACCGACAACAGGGCGGTGACCGGCAGCGGCGCGCCCTCGTAAACGTCGGGGCTCCACATGTGAAACGGCACCATGGCTATCTTGTAGCCCACGCCCGCGAGCACCAGCACCAGCGCGAGGTAGATCACCGGTTGCGCTCCCGCTACGACGGCTCCATCGACACCGCCGCTGCCCAGGCCTGCCATGACCTGCGAGATGGCCGCGTAGTCGAGCGAGCCCGCGAGGCCGTAAACGAGGCTCATGCCGTACAGCATCGCACCCGAAGCTACGCCGCCGTAGACGAGGTACTTGAGCGCGGCCTCGGCCCCGCGGCGGCTGCCACGGATAAAACCGGTGAGCACGTAAGACACCTGGCTCACGAACTCCAGCGCGAGGTAAGCCATGAGCATGTTGGTGGCCGAGGCCATGTAAAACATGCCCAGCGTCACCGAGAGCAGCAGCGCGTAGTACTCGCCCGGGTGCTCGTCGCGCATTTCGTTGGAACCCAGCGACATCCAGACGGCCCCGAAGCCGGCCAGTCCCAGCAGTAACTTGAAGAAAATCGAGAAGCCGTCGAGGGCCACCATGCCACTGAACAGCAGGCCTTGCTGTCCACCCGACTGCATCGCCACCAGGCAGGTCACGGCCGCGGTTATGACCAGGGCCAGCTCTCCGAGCACGGCCTTGCGCTTGACGACCAGCTCGAGCAGGAACAAGCCCACGACGCCCACGGCCAGCAGGGCCTCGGGCAGGCTGAACGGCAGGCTCTGTATGTTGCTCAGGTTCATGCGACTCTATTCCGTCTTGCTATATCCAGTTCCGCGACCAACCGTCAGGGAAGCACGTCCAGCGGCAGCGACGCCAGCGGGGGCACGGCCGAAAGAACGGTGTTGTTGATGGCGGTGAGCGAGGTGTTGATCAGGTCAAGTACCGCGTGCGGGTACACGCCCAGCACGATGACAATAACAGCCAGCGGCGCCAGCATGACGATTTCGCGCGCGTTGACATCCGGCATCGACGCGTACTCCTCGTTGACCGGCCCCAGCCACACCCGCTGCAGCATCCACAGCATGTAGCCGGCCGTGAGCACCACGGCGCTGGCCGCCACGATGGCCAGTGCCGGGCTGTACTGCCACGCGCCGAGCAGCACCAGCACCTCGGAGATAAAGGCCGACAGGCCGGGCAGCCCCATGGCAGCAAAAAACGCGATCACCATGATGCCCGTGTACACCGGCATCACCGATGCCAGTCCGCCAAAACCGTCGATGCGGCGATGGTGGGCACGGTCATAAACGACACCGACCAGCAGAAAGAGCATGGCGGTGATGGTGCCGTGGTTGAACATCTGCAGCACCGCGCCGTTGATGCCCTGCACGGTCATGGTGGCCATGCCCAGCATGACGTAGCCCATGTGCGAGATAGATGAATAGGCCACGAGCTTCTTCATGTCGGTCTGGGCCATCGCGCACAGCGCACCGTAAACAATGTTCCAGGTACCGAGCGCCGCCAGTGCCCAGAACGCCATGTCCTGGGTAGCCAGGGGGAGCATCGGGTAGCAGAAGCGCAGGATCCCGTAAGTGCCCATCTTGAGCAGCACGCCCGCCAGGATGACCGATATGGCGGTGGGCGCTTCCACGTGGGCGTCGGGCAGCCAGGTGTGAAACGGGAAGGCGGGGATCTTGATAGCGAAGCCGATGAACAGCGCCAGCCAGGTCCAGGTCTGGAAGGTACGCGAGTAGGTGCCCGCGTTGTCCATCAGGACCAGCATGTCGAAGGTGTGGGGCTCGTTGTAGAAGTACAGCGCCAGCATGGCGATCATCATCAACACCGAGCCGGCCAGCGTGTACAGGAAAAACTTGATCGCCGCGTACTCGCGCCGCTCACCACCCCAGATGCCGATGAGAAAATACATGGGCAGCAGCATCACTTCCCAGAAAACGTAGAACAGGAAGAAGTCCAGCGCGCAGAACACGCCGGTCATTCCGGCGTCCAGCAGCAGGAATAGCGCGAAGTAACCCTTCACGCCCTTTTCGATGTTCCAGGAAGCAAGAATGCAGATCGGGCAGAGCAGCGCCGTGAGCAGTATCATGGTGACCGACAAGCCATCGACACCCATGATGTACTGGATGTTGAACGACGGTATCCACTGCGCGCGTTCCATGAACTGCATCGCCTCGGTAGTGCGATCAAAATTAGCGAACAGCCACACGGCCATCAGCAGCGGCGGTATGGTGAAGCCCAGCGCCGTAAGCCTTATGGCCTTGGTTGCACCGCGCGGCATGCACAGGATAACGGCCATGCCGGCCAACGGTATGAAGGTCATGTATGTGAGGATGTGATCCATCTCGTCTCGCTCCGAATTACTACTCGCTGTGAACTACTTTCCGCCCGAACTACTGTTCGCCCGAACTACTTCCACGTACCCGCAAACAACACGGCCGCCACCACCACGACGATGACGTAAAGATAAGTGTTAAGGCTGCCGGTTTGTACGCGCCGCACCACGCCGCCAAAGGCGTGGATGGCGTCCGCCGTGAGGTTGACCAGGCCATCGACCACACGAAAATCAAAAACGCCGCTCAAGGTCGCTCCTATACGCGTGACGTACGCGCTGCCGTTTACCACCCCGTCGACCACCGTGCGGTCAAACCAGGCAAACAGCGTCGACAGGCCCATAGTGCCCCTCAGCACGGTCGCGCCGTAGAGCTCATCAACGTAGTACTTGTTGAGAAACACGCGGTGCGGCCAGCCGCCGCCGATGCGCGCCAACGACTCGGCGCTGAAAACTTTTTTCACGTAGATGAGCCAGGCCAGTAATATGCCCAGTCCGGCTATGCCCACCGAGGCGGCCATCAGCCCGTACTCAAGCGCCAGCGAGTGGTGCCCGCTGTGCTCCATGTGCCCGACCACCGGCTCAAGAAAATGGGCAAAGGCATTGCTGCCACCCAGGGCCGCCGGCACGCCCAGGAAACCGGCAAACAGCGACCCCACCGCCAGTATGACCAGGGGCCAGGTCATCCAGCCCGAGGACTCGTGCAGGTGCTCACGGGTGTGCTCATCGGCCCGGCACTCGCCGTAAAACGTCATGAAGACCAGCCGGAACATGTAAAACGCGGTGATGCCCGCGCTCAAGAAACCCATGAACCAAAGCGCCGGGCTGTGCAGGTAAGCGTTCCACAGGATCTCGTCCTTGGAAAAGAACCCGGCGGTACCCGGTACGCCCGCGATCGCGACGGTGGCGATAAGAAAAGTCCAGAAGGTGCGCGGCATGTAGTGGCGCAGTCCACCCATCCTGCGCATGTCCTGCTCGTGGTGCATCGCGTGGATCACGCTGCCCGAGCCGAGGAACAGGCAGGCCTTGAAAAACGCGTGGGTCACGAGGTGAAAGATGCCCGCCGCCCAGGCGCCGACGCCCATGGCTATGAACATGTAACCCAGCTGGCTCACGGTAGAATAGGCCAGCACCTTCTTGATGTCGTTCTGGGCTATGCCGATGGTCGCGGCAAAGAACGCGGTGGCCGCCGCTATGATGGCCACGACCTCGAGGGTCGCGGGCGCCATGGCAAACAGAAAACTCAGGCGGCCTATCATGTACACGCCCGCGGTCACCATGGTGGCCGCGTGGATGAGAGCCGACACCGGCGTGGGCCCGGCCATGGCGTCGGGCAACCACACGAACAACGGTATCTGCGCCGACTTGCCCGTGGCGCCCACGAACAGGAACAGGGTTATAAGCGTTACTACGGGCACGCCCCACAGCAGCATGCCGTCCAGGCCACCGACCAACGCCGGCAGCTCGCGGAACACCACCGAGGCCTGGCCCGCGGAGTCGAGGCTCCAGAACAGCAGGAATACTCCCAGCACGAAACCGAAGTCGCCGATGCGGTTGACTATGAATGCCTTGTTGCCCGCCGTGGTGTTGACGTGGTCCTGGTGCCAGAAACCAATCAGGGCCCAGGAGCACAGGCCAACGCCCTCCCAGCCCACGAACATCAGCAGCAGGCTGTCACCGAGCACCAGCGTCAGCATGGCAAACATGAACAGGTTGAGCAGCGCGAAGAACCTCCACGCGGCCGGCTCGTCGTCCATGTAGCCGTAACTGTAAATGTGAATCAGGCTGCCGATGCCGGTAATGACCAGCGTCATGACGGCCGACAGGGGATCGAACTGAAAGCCGATGTCGACGTTCAACGAGCCGATGTGTATCCACGGGGCCACCGTGTCGATGACCAGGCGGGAGTGTTCGTCGAAAGCAAGCAGGCTGAAGAAGCTGATCACCACCAGGACAAAGCTGGCCAGCGACGAGCCGATGGCGACCGCCGCCACCCCGCCACGTCCCGCGCGGGACTGTATGCGCGTGCCCAGCAGGAAGTTTACCGCCGCGCCCAGCAGCGGGATGAAGGGAATCCACCGCAGCAACTGGCTGCTGTGTACGGCCACCTCGGCCGCGTGATGGGGATCAACCATGCCCTGCCTATCCCCTGAGCGACGTCATCTGCGAGACGTCGATAGACCCCGAGCGGCGGTAGATGCCGAGCACGATGGCCAGTCCTATGGCGGCCTCGGCGGCGGCCAGCATGATGACAAAAATCGAGAACACCTGCCCGTCAACACCACCCACGCCGTAGCGTGAAAACGCTATGTAGTTGACGTTGGCTGCGTTGAGCACCAGCTCCACGCCCATGAGTATGCCGATGGCGTTGCGCCGCGTGAGCACGCAGTACAGGCCCATGCAGAACAGGGCGGCTCCCACCAGCAGGAAGTGCTGCAGTCCCAGCGCTTCAGGCATCGTCGCTCACCCGGGGTTCAGCTACTTCCTTGCGCGAGAGCACGACCGCACCCACCAGCACCGATAAGAGCACTATCGAGGCCACCTCGAAGGGCAGAACGTAGCGTCCGAGCAGCGCATTGCCTATGGACTGGGTGGAGGCGAAGGCCTCGTGCGCCACTCCCTCGGCCGGCAGCTTCCACGGCGCCACTTCCAGCGCCGCGATCAGACCGGCAAACATCGCAAGTGCCGCCGCCAGGCCCGGCAGCTTGCCGACACCGCGGTTAGAAACCTTTATGTCCTCGATACGGTGCGTGAGCATGACCGCAAACAGCGTCAGCACGAGCACGCCGCCCACGTAGACGAGCACCTGTACGCCGGCCACGAAGTCGGCTTCGAGCATCACGTAGAGGCCGGCAACGCCGAGAAACGAGACCATCAGCGACAGCGCCGAGTAGACGATGTTGCCTGAAAAGATCACGCCGCCGCCGCCGCCCAGGGTGAGCGCCGACAGCAGTAGAAAAGCTGCGACTGAAAGATCCGGCCCCTGCATCAGGCAGCCCCCCCTGGCCCTGACCCGGGATCAGCAGTGTCCGAAGACGACGTGGTGCCCGAAGCAGGCTTGGCCTCCGGCTGCGCATACTCGTCGAGATAGCGCATGCCCCGTTCGAGCACCGGCATGATTTCGGGATCGTCCTCGGCGGTTTTCTTAGGCTTGTACGCCGCCACCGGAAACTTTACGTAACGGCGCATCATGCTCTCGAGAGAATAATCCGAACCCTCGAATTCGCGGGTGTGATGTATCGACCCCGTGGGACAGGGCTCGGAGCACAGCCCGCAGTACATGCACTTGGCAAGATCAATATCGAAGCGGTTGATGATCAACTGCCGGGTGGCCTTGTCCTTGGTCGTGTCTATGACGATGCACTCGATCGGACAGGCACGCTCGCAGGCCAGGCAGCCCGTGCAGATCTCGAGGTCGACTTCGAGCATGCCGCGATAGCGAAACGGCAGTGTATCCTGCACGCGCGTCTCCATGCGGTCGGGATACTCCACCGTGTAAGGCTTGCGAAAGAAATGAGAGAAAGTGATCGACAGGCCCTCGAAAACGGTGGAGCACGATGTCGTCACGTTCTGCAGCCAGCTTGTTACCGCGCTCATGACGACAGGCCCTGGGACGCGCCCGGTGAGAGGCTGGTGTAATCAAGCTTGCGTGCACGCTTGAGATGAAAACGAACCTTGAAGGCAAAGCGGATCACAACGCCCACCACCACGGCAAAGGTAGCCATGCGCAGGGTGTGGCTGCCGTTGGGCAGGGCCACCATCATGGTGGCCGTACCGAGCACGGACAGCATCGCCAGCGGCACCATGTACTTCCAGCACATGGCCATGAGCTGGTCGACGCGCACGCGCGGCAGCGTGGCCCTGAGCCAGATCATGAAGAACACGCAGGCGAGCGACTTGCCCATGAACACGCCCACCTGGGCGAGGTTCATCAGTACCGGGTTGTAAGTGAACTGCGGCACCTGCCAACCGCCCAGGTAGAGCGTGGTGACCAGCGCGCCTATGACGTAGAGGTTGCCCCACTCGGCCATGAAGAACAGCGTGGATCGCATGCCGCTGTACTCGGTGGCAAAACCCGCCACGAGTTCTGACTCGGCCTCGGCCAGGTCAAACGGTGTGCGGTTGCCCTCGGCCAGCGCGGCCGTGAAAAACAGCCCGAAGCCCAGCAGCGTGAAAGGGCTGTGGAACATGTGCCACTGCCACGGCGCGGCACCCTGCTCGCCGATGATGCCCTGCATCGAAAGCGTTCCCGACAGCAACACGGCCGGAAAAATCGCCAGGCTCGCGGGAATCTCGTAGCTGATGATCTGTGTCGCGGCCCTTATGCCGCCCAGCAACGACCACCTGTTGTTCGACGACCAGCCGGCCATGAGTATGCCCACGACCACCAGCGAGGTAACCGCCGTGATATAGAGAATACCGATGTTGAGATCGGCGATGATGAGGTCGCCGGAAAACGGCACGCAGACGAAGGCGCCAACAAAGCCCACCATCACCACGTAGGGCGCAAACCTGAACAGCGGTCGATCGGCCACCGTGGGAATGATGTCTTCCTTGAGAATGTTTTTAACGCCGTCGGCCAGCCACTGCAGGAAGCCGAAGGGCCCCACCCTGTTCGGCCCTACGCGCGACTGTATGCGCGCCCAGATACGACGCTCGGCCCAGGTCACGATTCCGGCAAAGGGCAGCACGAAACCAAAGACCACCACCGCGCCGAACACCACCATGCCCGCGAGGTAGCCCAGCTGCCGCTCCAGTCCAGCGGCGTCGCCGAGCAAGGTGTCGAGAAACGCCTGCATCAGCGATCCACCTCCGGTGCCACGATGTCCATGCTGGCTATCACCGCCACGAGGTCGGCGATCATCAGTCCGCGGCTCAGGCGGTCAATTATACCCATGGCCGTGAAAGACCCCGTGCGTATGTGCACCCGGTGCGGGTACTCACTGCCGTCGCTCGACACGTACCAGCTCTGCTCGCCACGCGGGGCTTCTATCTTGACGTGTACGTCACCCACGGGCGGCTTGAAGTTGCGCGGCACCCTGGCGATCACGGGCCCCTCGGGAATACCCGCGAGCGCCTGTCGAAGAATGCGCATGGACTCATCCATCTCGCGAATGCGCACGATGTAACGGTCCCAGCAGTCGCCGGTGGTTCCCATCTCGCCGCTGCCCACGGGTACGTCGAAGTCAAAATCTTCGTAAACGCTGTAGGGGATATCGCGGCGCACGTCGAAGTCCACGCCCGACCCCCTGAGGTTGGGCCCGACCAGTCCCCAGGCGATGGCCATGTCGGCGTCTACGGTTGCCACGTCGGCAAGTCGCTTAACGTAAATCCTGTTCAAACCCAGCAGCTGGTTGAACTCTTCGATGACCGGCTCGAAATGGTCCAGGTAGTGGCTCACCTTCTCGACGTAACCGTGCGGAAGATCCCAGGCCACGCCACCGATTCGCATGTAGTTAAAGGTCAGGCGCGCGCCGCACAGCTCCTCGATGAGGTCCATGATCATCTCGCGCTCGCGTATGGCGTGGGTAAACGGGGTTATCGCGCCCAGGTCCATGCCCATGGCGCCGACCCCGAGCAGGTGGCTGCATATGCGGCTGAGCTCGGCTGCGATCACGCGGCAGTACTCGCCGCGCCTCGGCACCTCGATGTCCGCCAGCCGCTCGGCCGCCATGGCCCAGCCCTGGTTGCAGGCCATTGCCGCCACGTAATCCACGCGGTCGGTGTAAGGCATGAAGCCGTGCCAGCCCACCTTCTCGGCGATCTTCTCGATGCTGCGGTGCAGGTAACCAATGTCGGGTATGGCGCGGCGCATGACCTCGCCATCGGCCTTGACGATAAAACGCAGGACGCCGTGGGTGCTGGGGTGCTGCGGCCCCATGTTGAGCGTCATCTCCTCGGTAGCCAGGCCCTGGGAGTCGTGTACTTCGAGTTCTACCGACACCTGCTTCAGTCCCTCTTCATGGTGAGCAGGCTCTCACGCACCGTTGATATTCCGTGGTAGTCGGGTTGCTCTTCGTAGTCCTTGCGCAGCGGGTAACCCACCCAGTCCTCGGGCAGCAGGATACGGCGAAGGTCGCAGTGTCCGCTGAACTCGACACCGAGCAGGTCAAAGATTTCGCGCTCGAGCCAGTTGGCTGCCGGCCACACGGCTTCTACCGTGGGGATCACCGGGGCGGCACGGTCGGCGTTGACCCTGAGCGTGATCGAGTGCCGCTGCTTGTACGAAAAAAGCGAGTACACGGCCTGTATGCGCTCGAGCTCGGGGTAGTCGGCGCCGCTCAGGTTGCTGAGATTGGCGAACTCGAGGCCCTCTTCGTCGCGAAGAAAAGTACACACCGCCTCGATGACCGAAGCGTCTACTTCGATCGAGGCTTCGAAGGGCCCCGGGGCCAGTTCGCCTACCGCGGTGTCGAAGCGTCCGCGCAGGGCAGCGTGAATCCCGGTCGAGTCCACTTCAGGCCCTTTCGCCTACAGGCCCACCAAGACGGGGCGTGTCCGAGGAGCGGGTGATCCACTTCTCCTGCATGATCTTCTTCTGCAACATAATCAGGCCCTCGGTCAGGGCCTCGGGGCGCGGCGGGCAACCGGGCACGTACACGTCCACCGGTATGACCTTGTCAACGCCGTCGCACACCGAGTAGGCGTACTGAAAAAGTCCTCCGCAGTTCGAGCAACTGCCCATCGACACCACGTACTTGGGGTCGGGCATCTGCTCGTAGAGCACCCTCGTGCGCAGGGCCATCTTCAAGGTCAGGGTGCCGGCTATGATCATAAGGTCTGACACCCGCGGCGTGGCGCGGGGGGCCATTCCGAAGCGGTCGAGGTCGGCTCGCGGGCCGCCGGTGTGCATCATTTCGATGGCGCAGCAGGCCAGTCCGAACAGCATGTACCAGAGCGAACTCTTGCGTGTCCAGTTCAATACCTGGTCCACGGTCGATGTCAGCACCATTTCGGGTGCAGAGTTAATCAGTGACATGGCGGCTACCTCCCGGCAGTGTTGGCTCGGGTTCGTCGCCCTGGGTGACGACACTCTTCAACCAGGCCAGGTCTCCCTTGGTCCACACGTAGACCAGGCCGGCGAGCAGTATGGCAACGAAAATCAGTATCTCTACCAGGGCAAACAGGCCCCGCCCGTCTGCGACCCAATCCCTGAAGACAGTGACCACCGGGTATATGAAAGCGACCTCGACGTCGAAGACAATGAAGATGAGCGCGATGAGATAAAAGCGGATGTTGAAGTTGATCCACGAGTTGCCGCTGACCTCTTCGCCGCACTCGTAGGTCGTCAGCTTCTGTTTCTCCGGATTGTGAGGGCGCAGCAACGCGCCCAGCCCCATCATCATGGCGGGCAGAAACAGCCCCAGGGCGACAAAGACAAGGATGTTAGCGTAGTCAAAAAGCATGGAAATATGCGGTGGTTATCGCAAAAGCAGTACCGCCCTCCCCATCGGTTGTCAAACCGCCACAGTTAAGCAACAGGCGTGCTAAGGGCCAATAGAGTTAAGCATTGCTTCTACTTATTATTGCCTGCCCCATTGCCTGCCCCACCCTTGATCGGCAGCACGTTGAGTTGCCCGGTAAGATCGTTGATTGCCACGTAAACGTCGGTGCGAAAAACCTCGCGGACGGTCGCGTAGCTGAGCACCTCGGCCGGTGCCCCGACCGCGTGCAGGCGGCCCTTGTTGAGCAGGGCAACCGTCGGAAAGTACAACGCGGCCAGGTTGAGATCGTGCAGTACCGAGACCACGGCCGTGCCGCGCGAACTGTTGAGCTCCTCGAGCAGGTCGTAGAGCCGGGTCTGCTCGCGTATGTCGAGAAAGGCGCCGGGCTCGTCGAGCAACAGCAGCTCGGGCTGCTGGGCCAGCGCACGGGCCACCGAAACGCGCTGCCGCTCGCCGCTCGACAGTGAATCAAAAACACGCCCGCCCAGGTGGTCGGTGCCCGTGGCCCGCATGGCGTCGTGGGCCACCGCGAGGTCTTCTTCGTTCTCCAGCGACAGCCCCTCCAGGTAGGGCGCGCGCCCCATGAGCACCACCTCGATGACCGAGTAAGGAAAACCCAGCGCAGGCTGCTGGCCTACCAGCGCCACCTTGCGGGCCAGCTCCCCGCGCGAAGCCACGCTGCTGCTGCTTCCGCAACAGCTCACCTGTCCACTGTCGGGCAGCAGCAGGCCCGCGGCCAGGCGCAGCAAGGTGGTCTTGCCCGAGCCGTTGGGCCCCACCACGGCCAGCATCCCGCCCCGCTCTACCTGCAGCGACAGCTCGTACACCCGTCCGCCGCCGTCGCCTCCCGAGGGATAGGCGTAGTTGACGCCAGCGAGGACAAGCGGCGCCGGGCTGCCATCCGTAGCGTAGCTCATGGTCCGTCCTCCGCCCGCACCCGGCCGTGGCGCCTGAGCAGGTAGAGAAAAAACGGCCCGCCGGTCATCGCCGTTATGGCCCCGACCGGCAGTTCGACAGGAGCCAGCGCCCAGCGGGCAATCGTGTCCGAGGCCACAAGGAAAGCGGCACCTCCCAGTACCGAGGCGGGCAACAACAGGCGATTGTCGCTGCCGAGCAAGCGGCGCATGAGGTGGGGAACCACCAGGCCCACGAAGGTGATCACGCCGGTCAAGGCCACCGACGCCCCCACCACCAGGGCCGAGGCAGCAAACACGGTGGCCCGGCAGCGGCTGGCGTCAAAGCCAAGGCTCGCCGCCGTGTCGTCGCCCAGCCCCGAGAGGTTGAGCGAGCGCGCCTGCCCCATGAGCATGACTATTCCAACGGCAAACAACGACCCCGCAAGCGCCAGCGCCGGCCAGGGCTGCACCGACACTCCGCCCATCATCCAGAACACTATCGAACGGGTGCGCGAGGCGTCGGCCAGGGCATTGACCAGGAGTATCAGCGAGGCGCAGAAAGTGTTGAAGACCACGCCCACGAGGATCTGCGTGTAGGGATCGAGGCGGCCGTTGACCAGCGACGCACGGTAGACAAAGGCCGCGGCCGCGCCGGCGCCCACGAAAGCGAGCAGCGGCACTCCCGCAGTAGAGGCCCAGGCCGGCATCCAGGCCAGTGCCAGCACCGCCGCCAGCGCTGCACCGCCCGACACACCTATGATGTCGGGACTGGCCAGGGGGTTGCGCAGGGCCGGTTGCAGGGCCGCCCCCGAGGCGGCGAGACCGGCACCCACCATGGCCGCCAGCGCCACCCGGGGCAGCCTGAGCTTCCAGAAAATCGTGTCGTCGGGACCCACGCCCGCCATTACCGCGCCCAGGTCGATCTCTACGCTGCCCACGAGCAGGGCCAGCAGCGCGCAGGCCAGCGCCAGCGCGGCGCAGAAGGCCAGGCCCCAGCGCCTGCGCGAGGCCGTGAGCCTGGCGGCGCTGTTCACGGCCGCTCACCCACTCGTGGCGCCGGGTCTTCGCCTGCCGGAACAGCCCGCGCGGGGTGGACGTAATCGGCCACCACTTGCGCCGCGCGGCCAACGCGCGGGCCGGGCCTGAGCAGCAGGTCGCCGTCGCTCGCGTACACGCGTCGCTTGAGCAGCGCCGGCATCGCTGGCCAGCCGCTCCACCTGTCCAGCGGGTCACCGCTGGACGCTTCGCTTCCCATGCCGACGTCAAACAACAGCTCGGGGGCCGAGGCCACGAGGAACTCCGGGTCGACCACCGGCCACGCGCCGCCGGCCTCGTCGGCCACGTTGCGAGCGCCGGCGATGTTGAGCAACTGGCCGAGGTAACCCGCCGGTCCGGCGAGAACCAGCGGCCTGTGGCCTACGACCAGCGCCACCGGCGGCCGCGGCAGGCCGGCCACGCGCGCCCGCACTGCTTCGAGCTCGGCGTCGATCGCGTCCACCAGCTTGCGACCCTCGTCCGACCGGCCAACGGCCACGGCCACCTGCAGTATGGCCGCGTTCAACTGTTCAAGTGTAGCGTCGCGCACAACCAGCACCCGTATCCCCGCCGCCTTGATGGCGTTGACTCCCGATTGGTTTCCAGGACTGGGCGAAGTGATCACCAGGTCGGGCCGCAGCGATACCACCCGCTCTATCACCGGGGCGAGAAAACCACCCACCCTCGGCAGGGCCGCCACCCGCTCGGGGTAGTCGCACTGCTTGGACACGCCCACCACCAGGTCGCCGGCCCCCAGGGCAAACAGGGTCTCGGTTACCGACGGCACCAGCGACACCACCCGCTCGGGCAGCCCTGCCGCCGACCCCCTGGCCGACGATTGGCCGGCGGCGCTGGCCAGGGGGGCCACGAGCCCAAGGATGACCAGTAAAACAGCGGCTTTGCCCGCTCGGCGCAGAAAAGTTTCCTTATCCAGCGACAAGTTTGAATGAACCCGGCGCGGTCCCGTCAACTGTACTGAGAGCCGCGAACAAGGCGGCCATAGCTGAGCAGCAAGGGTAAAGGTTTTCTCCTCCTTTTCTTTCCCTTGGCCCACGGCCGGGTAGCGTACCCCCCTACGTTGCCCGGCTTTTTTTGTGCCTGCTGTGCCAATATCCGCCGGCAACCGATCCCGGGCCCGGCCACCGCAGAACAGCCCTGCCTCAGAAACCGGCAACGGACGCCAGCGCGCGCAGGCTCGACCCCAGCAGGGGCGAGGGCGACAGGCCGATTAAAACGACCGCCACCGCGGCCAGCAGGATCGAGACGGTGAGCGCCGGCCGCGAAGGCAATACCCGGGAGGCCGCCGAAGCGCCGCCGGCAGCCACGGAATCGGCATCGTCAAAATACATGGCGCGGATAACGCCGAGATAGTAGGCCGCCGACAAGACACTGTTGAGCACGGCCACCACCACCAGGGTATAGAAGCCGGCGTCGAGCACCGCGCCGAACAACGACACCTTGGCCACGAAACCACCCAGGGGAGGAATCCCGGTGAGCGACAGCATGCACACCGTCATGGCCAGGGCGGCAAGCGGGCGTGCTCTTCCGAGGCCGGCGAGGTCCGAAATATTTTCGGCCGGCCGACCACGGTCGGCCAACAACATCATCACCGCGAAGGCGCCCAGGTTCATCGCGGCGTAAGCGGCGAGATAGAAAAGCAGCGCCGCGGCGGCCTCGCTCGTGCCCGCCACCACGGCCATCGCCAGGTAACCGGTATGGGCCACCGACGAGAAGGCCAGCATGCGCTTGAGGCTGCGTTGCCTGAGCGCGGCCAGGTTGCCCACGGTCATCGTCGCCGCGGCGGCCACCCACAGCGGAGTCTGCAGTTCGCCCGCGACCCAGGGCATGGCCAGCAGCACCGACCTGAGCAGCGCGGCAAAGGCGGCAGCCTTGACCACGGTGGCCATGAAGGCGGTCACCGGGCTGGGAGCGCCCTCGTACACGTCGGGAGCCCAGAGATGAAAGGGAACCGCGGCTATCTTGAAGCCAAAGCCCACCAGCAGCAGGGCCGCGCCGAGCCGCGTGACGGCCGACGTTCCGCCCTCGCCTGCGAGTCCGGCCATCGCCGCGAGGTCGGTACTGCCGGCCTGGCTGTAGAGCAGGGCGATGCCGTAGAGCATGAAGGCCGAGGCAAAGGCCCCCAGGAGAAAATACTTGAGCGAGGCTTCGTTCGATCGCCTGCGCGCCTTGGCCATACCCGCGAGCACGTAGACCGCCATCGACATCGTCTCCAGGCCTAGAAACATCACCACGAGGTCGGTAGCAGCGGCCATCACCATGCCGCCGGCCACGGCGAACAACAGCAGCGGGTAGTACTCGCCCCTGGTCACGCCGTTGACCTCCAGCGTGTCCAGCGACATGAGCACCGACAAGGCCGCCACGAGGCACAACAAGCCGTTGCACCAGCCGCTGAAACCGTCGAGCGCTATCGGTCCGAAGTAAACCGCCTCGCTGGGCGCCCTGCCCAGCACGGCTATCGCCAGCAGCGCCGCTATCGTCAACCAACCCACGCCACGACGCGACCGGTAGGGCCAGAACATTTCGGCGATGAGCACCAGCACCGCGGCAGCAAAGGCCCACAGCAGCGGCATGACGGCGGCGTAGTCTGCGCCGGGTGGCAAGAGATTGAGGGGCAAGGGATTCACCTGCTCACCTCCGCCGGCGCTGTTTCCACGGGCGTGATGCCCGCACGCTCAAGGGTGAGCTCCACCGAGGCCTCCATGGTCTCCAGGAACGGCCGCGGGTACACGCCCATCAGCACGATAAGCGCCAGCAGTGGCACCAGTATGACCAGCTCGCGCCGGTTGAGGTCCGAGATATCGCGATTCTCGGCCTTGTCGACTTCGCCGAACATCACCCGCTGGAACATCCACAACATGTAAACAGCCCCAAGCACCACGCCGCTACTGGCGAGGATGGCCAGCACGGGGCTGGCCTTGAAGGTACCGAGCAGGATGAGGAACTCGCCCACGAAACCGTTGAGACCCGGCAGGCCGATGGACGACAGCGTGACCACGAGCAGAAAGAACGCGTAGAGCGGAACCTGCCGCCACAGCCCACCGAAGTCGGCTATCAGGCGCGTGTGGCGTCGCTCGTAAAGAACGCCCACGAGCAGGAACAACGCCCCGGTGGAGATGCCGTGGCTGATCATCTGGTATACGGCGCCCTCTACACCCACGACGTTGAGCGAAGACAAGCCCAGCATGACAAAACCCAGGTGACTCACCGACGAGTAGGCGACCAGCTTTTTCATGTCCGGCTGCACCATGGCAACCAGCGCGCCGTAGATGATGCCCACCACCGCCAGCGCGCCGATAATCGGCATGGCGACCCCCAGCACGTCGGGACATATGGGCATGGCCAGGCGCAGAAATCCGTAGGTGCCCATCTTGAGAAGCACGCCGGCCAGTATCACCGAGCCGCCGGTGGGCGCCTCGACGTGAGCGTCGGGCAGCCAGGTGTGCAGCGGCCACATGGGAACCTTGATGGCGAACGACAAGGCCATGGCTGCAAAGCACCAGGCCTGGGCGCTGCGCGTGAGCTCGAGATCGTAGAGGTCGGTCATCGCGTAGCTCGGGGTGCCGGTGGCACCCGCGTGGGCCAGGCCCAGCCAGACCAGCGCCACCAGCATGGGCAGGCTGCCCACCATGGTGAACAGCACGAACTTCATGCTCGCGTAGACCCTGCGCCGGCCTCCCCAGATGCCGATGAGCAGGAACATGGGCACCAGCATCAGCTCCCAGAAAACGTAGAAGACCAGCACGTCGGTGGCCACGAGCGTTCCCAGCATGGCCGACTCGAGCAGCAGCACGTTCACCAGGTAGCCCTTCTGCCGCTTGTCGATCGAGCTGGCCGAGTTGAGCACCACCAGCGGCGTAAGGAAAACCGTGAGCAGCACCAGCAACAGCGAGATGCCGTCGAGCCCCAGCGACCAGGTGACGCCCATCTGCGGTATCCAGGCAGCCTGCTCGGTGAACTGGAACTCGCCGGTACTCGAATCAAAAAGCGCCGCGATACGCAGTGCCACGGCAAAAACAGCCAGCGACGCGGTCAGGGCAATCGCACGCATGCTCCTCACCGCGCCCGGGCCCGCCAGGGCCACCAGGGCGGCACCCACAAGGGGCACGGCTATCAACAGGCTGAGCAGCTGCTGGTCCATCGGTCAGCCGCCCCCGCCCAGCAGCACCGCCGCCACCAGCGCGAGCGCGCCGGCCAGCAGGCTCAAGGCGTAGTGCTGCACGCTGCCGCTGTTCCAGCGGCGCCAGGTTTCGGCCAACACGCCGGCCGTCATGGCCACGCCGTCGGCAAAGCGATCGATCAGGCCCAGGTCAACCGACTTCCACAGGAACCCCGCACCGCGACCTATGGGCCGCACCAACAGGCGCTCGTAGGCCTCGTCCACTCGCCACGCAGAGGCCATCCACTGCCAGGCCCTGCCCAGCGCGCCGCGCGCAACGACGTCGGCGTCGGGGCCGGCCGCGTACAACTTCCACGCAAATCCCATCGACCCCAGCACCACCGTGGTCGACACCAGCATGAGCAACCACTCCACGGCCATCGACAGCTGCAGCGCGTGCCCGGCGTGGGCGGCAGACGAAACCGACGGGGCCAGGAAAGAACCCAGGGCGTCGTGCCCGCCAAGCGCGTGGGGTACGCCCAGGTAACCACCCGCAACCGACAGTACGGCCAGCACGATGAGCGGAATCGTCATCGACCGCGGGCTCTCGTGGGCCTGCTCTCCGCGCTCGCGATCACCGCGGAAGGAGTCGAAGAAAACCAGGCGCAGCAGGCGGGTCATGTAGAACGCCGTCAGCGCAGCGCCGGCAAGCCCGATCAACCACAAGCCGTAGTGGCCACCGGCGAAGGTCGCGGCGAGGATCGCGTCCTTGGAAAAGAAACCCGCCAGCCCGGGCACACCGGCGATGGCCAGGGTGGCCACCGCGAAGGTAGCCCAGGTCACGGGCGTCTTTGCCCTCAACCCGCCCATCTCGCGGATGTCCTGCTCCTCGTGCAGCGCGTGGATGACGCTGCCCGCGCCGAGAAACAGCAAGCCCTTGAAGAACGCGTGCGTCATGACGTGGAACACCGCCGCGCCGAAGGCACCCACGCCCAGGGCCATGAACATGTAGCCCAGCTGGCTCACGGTCGAGTAGGCCAGGACTTTCTTGATGTCGTTCTGCACCACGCCCACGGTCGCGGCCATCAGGGCCGTGATGGCGCCCACCCAGGCGATCACCGTCATCGCCGCGGGCGCTGCCTCGAAGAGACCGTTCAGCCGCGCCACCATGTATACGCCGGCCGTCACCATGGTGGCGGCGTGTATGAGAGCCGACACCGGCGTGGGGCCGGCCATGGCGTCGGGCAGCCAGACAAACAACGGTATCTGCGCCGACTTGCCCGTGGCACCAACGAACAGCAGCAGGGCCGCGGCCGTCACGAGGCCGGGCGAAAGCCCGGGGGCAGCGGCGTTGATATCGGCAAACCTCAACGACGAAGCGCCCAGGTCGGAAGCGCCCAGGTCGGAAGCGCCCGGTGCCAGCGCCCAGAACAACAGGAAGGTACCAAGCACGAAAGCCGCGTCGCCCACGCGGTTGACCACGAAAGCCTTCTTTCCAGCCGACGCCTTGGCCGTATCGGTGTACCAGAAGCCGATCAGCAGGTAGCTGCACAGGCCCACGCCTTCCCAGCCCACGAACATCAGCACCAGGTTGTCGGCCATCACCAGCACCAGCATGGCCGAGGTAAACAGGTTCAGGTAAGCGAAGAATCTCGCGTAGTCGTCGTCGTGGGCCATGTAGCCGGTGGAGTACACGTGGATCAGAAAGCCGACGCCGGTGATGACCAGGCACATGACCACGCTGAGCGAGTCGAGCACTAAGCGGACGTCGATGTTGAAGCCCGCCACCGCGATCCAGCGATAAACGTCGTCGGCCAGCACCGCGCCCTCGGGCGCCGACACCAGCGCCGAGAAGGCGCGCAAGGCCAGCAGGAAACTCACGCCCACCACCGAGCAGGCCAGCACGCCGGTGGCCCTGCGACCCACGCGGTAACCCACCGCCACGTGCAGCACGGCTCCCAACAGCGGCAGCAGCGGTATCCACCTGAGCCAGCTTTCGGCGCTTACCACTTGAGCAACGATATCTCCCCGGCGTCCACGGTCTGCCGGTTACGGAACATGGCCAGGATGACGGCCAGGCCCACGGCTGCCTCGGCAGCTGCCAGCGTCATCACGAAAAACACGATCACCTGCCCTTCCATGGTGCCCAGCCCGCGGGCGACGGCCACGAAGGCGAGGTTGGCGGCGTTAAGCATGAGCTCGACCGACATGAAGATGACGACGATATTGCGGCGCGTGGCAACGCCCGCCGCGCCGATAAAAAACAAGGCCGCGCTCAGGGCCATGAAGTGAGCAGGGCCGACCACGTCAGGCGTCCTCTCCGGTTTCTGTCAACGGGGCTTCCGCCACCGGCTCGCGCTGGGCCAGGACCACCGCGCCCACCACCGCCACCAGCAACAGCACCGAGGTCAGCTCAAACGCCACCAGGTAGTCGGTAAAGAGAATCCGCGCCAGGGCCCGTGTGCCACCGAAGCCCTCTGCCAACACGGCGCCCGCGCCCGCTCCCCCTGGAACAACGCCGGCGTCGCCCATCAGCACAATGGCCACGCCCGCCGCCAACGTGGCAGCCACCGCGTAGGCAACGATGCGCAACAGGGGATGGGCAGGCTCGTCGGGGTCTCCCTTGAGGTTGAGCAGCGTGATGACGAACAGGAACAACACCATCACCGCGCCCGCGTAAACCAGGATCTGCAGCGCGGCCACGAGATGAGCCTCGAGGATTATGTAGAACACCGCCAGCATGAACAGCGTCATGACCAGGAACAACGCGCTGTGCACCGGGTTGGGCCGGGTTATCACGCCCAGCGCGCAGAGCACGGTGATGGCGGCCAACAGGTAAAAGACCAACTCGCTCACACGAGCCCCTCCTTGAACAAGACGATGACGGCCGTGACCAGCAGGTTGACAAGCGCCAGCGGCAGCATGCCCTTCCAGCCGAGATTCATCAGCTGGTCCCAGCGCAGGCGGGGTACGGTCCAGCGTACGAGAAACTGCAGCCAGCAGAAAAACACGACCTTGAAGGTGAAGGCTGCCACCTGCATCAGCGTTACCGCCAGGGGCGAGACCGCTATGAGATCGAGGCCGGGAAAATTCCAGCCAGCGCTACCGAGCCACGGTACCTGCCAGCCGCCGAAGAACAGGGCCGTGACCAGGCCGGCCACCATCACCACCTCGGCAAAGTCGGCCAGCATGAAGGCGGCCTGCTTGCCGCCGGAATACTCGGTGAAGTAACCAGCGATGAGCTCCGACTCGGCCTCGGGAAGATCAAAGGGTATGCGCTTGGTCTCGGCCATGCCCGCGACGAGCACGATGATGAAGGCCAGCGGCTGGGTAAACACGCCCCAGGCGGGGAGAAAGCCGAAGAGCAGCTCGCCCTGGGCGCGGGCTATTTCCTGCAGGTCGAGCGTGCCCCACCACAGCACGCTGCTCACGAGCGCCAGCCCCATGGCGACCTCGTAGCTGATCATCTGCGCTGTACCGCGCACGCTGCCAAGCAACGCCCAGCGGTTGTTGGACGCCCAGCCGGCGAGCACCACGCCGTAGACACCCATCGAAGCGGTGGCCAGGATGTAGAGCAGGCCCACGTCGAGACTCACGGCCTGCAGGTTCACCACCCGCGTGCCGATTGTCAGCGTGTCGCCGAAAGGTATGGCGGCAAAAGCTATCATGGCTGGAAACAGCGCCATGAACGGGGCCACCGAGTGCACCACGCGGTCGGCCGACTCGGGGCGGAAGTCTTCCTTGCTGAAAAGCTTGAGAGGATCGGCGACGGCGGTGTTGAGAATGCCGAGGTTGAAGGGCAACAAGCCGCCAAAGATGTTGGCGCGGTTGGCACCCACGCGGTTCTGTATCAGGGCGCTGCCCTTGCGCTCAAGCCACAACAGGAACAGCGACAGCTGAAGCACCATCACCAACACGAGCAGGGATTTCAGTCCGCCTTCTATCCACTCAGCCATCGGACTCGCCCCTCTTGAGCTGCCCTATGATCTCGAGCGCACGGGGTACGTCGAGCTTGGCCACGTAGGGCCCCGCGTCCACCTGCAGCACCGGCGCCAGCTCGCAAGCCCCGAGGCACTCGGCGCGGTCGAGGGTGAAGCGCCCGTCGCGGGTGGTCTGCCCGGGCTCCACGCCGAGCTCGCGGGCCATGGCGGCCAACACTTTTTCGGCACCCTTGAGGCGACACGACACGTTGGTGCACAGCTCGAGCCGGCAACCCATATCACGCCGGCGGTACATGGTGTAAAACGACACCACTCCCTCCACCCAGGCCAAGGGCAGTTCGAGCAAGCCGGCCACGTATGCCTGCGTGGCGGGGCTTATCCAGCCGAATTCTTCCTGGGCCAGCCACAGCACCGGCATGAGAGCCGCGCGACGCTCGGGATAACTCGCCACGATCTTTTCAAAGCGCCGCAGCGCTTCATCGCTGAACACCGGGGACTCCTGCTCTTTGCCTGCCTGTTGGCCCATGTAGTTACCGGTCGCCGGGCACGGGCCTCAGCGATCGCACTCCCCGCCGATCATGTTCACCATGCCGAACACCGCCACGAGGTCCGACAGCTTGGCCCCGGTCACCATGCTCTCCAGCGCGCCCACCGAGTAGAAGCAGGGCGGGCGCACCCTCACGCGGTAGGGTCGGCCGCTGCCGTCGCTGACCAGGAAAAACCCCAGTTCACCGTTGGCGCCTTCGCCAGCGAAGTAGACCTCCCCCTCGGGAATACGCACGCCCTCGATGACGAGCTTGAACTGGTTCATCAACCCCTCGATAGAGCCGTAGACTTTTTCCTTGGGAGGCAGCACCAGCGTTGGGTCGTCTATGCGCCACGGGCCGCTCGGCATACGCTCGATACACTGCTCGACCATCTTGATGGACTGGAAGATCTCCTCGAAACGCACGTTGAAACGATCGAAGTTGTCTCCCTTGCTGCCCACCGGCACGTCAAAGTCGAGTTCGTCGTAAACCATGTAGGGCTCGTCGCGGCGAAGATCACTGGCAAGTCCGCAGGCGCGCAGCATGGGGCCGGTTACGCCCATGTCGAGGGCACGCTCCAGCTCGAGCACGCCGACACCGGCCATGCGGTCGAGAAAAATGCGATTGCTCTCCAGCAGTGTTTCACAATCGACCATCACCCTTTTTACGTGTTCGAGGGCCGGGCCTATTTCTTCAAAGAACTGTTCGTCCAGGTCACGGGCCAGTCCGCCCACCCTGCCGTAGCTCACGGTCACGCGCGCCCCGGTGGCGGTAGAAGTAAGGTTGTACAGCCGCTCACGGGCTTCGTTCATGTAGAACCCGACCGTGATAGCTCCCAGCTCGGTGGCCCCCATGCCCAGCGCGGTAAGATGATCGGCTATGCGCGAAACCTCCGACAACAGGGTGCGTATCCACGAACAGCGCGCCGGCACCGTTATCCCCGCGAGACGTTCGACGGCCTCTACAAAAATAAAGTTGTTGATCAACGGCGACGCGTAGTTCAAGCGGTCGGTGTAAGGAATAGCCTGGTTCCAGGTTCCCTGCTCACACATCTTTTCAAAACCGCGGTGGAGGTAGCCGATCTCGGTCTCGCAGGCACGGATGGTCTCGCCGTCCAGGCGGAGATTAAACTTGAGGGTACCGTGCGTCGCCGGGTGCGACGGCCCCATCTGTATTTCCATTTCCTCGGTGAGAGGATCGGGCGCCATCGCGCCAGGGATACCGGCCCGGCTAACGCTCACGTCGGGTTACCAGTGCCGGGCCAGGGGTTGGCGATCGGGTCGCGTTCTTCGACCAGCGGCTGCCGCTTGTTGTAGGGATAGTCCTTGCGAAGCGGGTAGCCCTCGAACTCCTCGTACATCAGTATGCGCCTGAGGTCGGGGTGACCGGTGAAGCGCAGGCCGAACATGTCCCAGGCTTCGCGCTCGGCCCAGTTGGCCGAACCCCACAGCGGGGTGGCCGAAGCCAGCGTCCAGGGTTCGCCCGCCAGGCGGGTCTTCACCATCAGCCGGCGGCCGGCAGCGATGCTGCGCAACTGGTACACCACCTCGATGACACCGTCGGTGGCCACGCGGTCGACGGCCGTCAGGTCGACCAGCACCTTGTAGTCATGGCCGGGGTCCTGCTTGAGAAAACGAAGAACAGCCAGCAGTTGCTCGGGCTCGACCACGAGCACCGTGCCACTGCTGCACTCGTATTGCTCGGCGCCGCAGCCGGGCACGGCAGCGGCTACCTGCGCGCTCAGCTCCACTCGAAAGCCCCTTTGCGCCAGGAGTATACAAAGCCCACGCCCAGCACGCCCACGAACATCAGCATCTCGATGAAGCCGAACAGGCCCAGCTCACGAAAAATAACAGCCCAGGGGTAGAGAAACACGACCTCGATATCAAAAACGATGAAGAGAATCGCCACGATGTAGAAACGGATCGAGAACCTGGCCCAGGCCGGGCCGGTGGGCTCGTTGCCGCACTCGAACGACTCGTCCTTTACGCGGCTGTGACTGCGCGGACCCAGGAAAGAGTTGATCGACACCATCACGCCGACGATGACCGCCGCGAGAGCAAAAGTGACAAGAACAGGAATATACTCGGACATCAGCTGCCGCAGGCCTGCCGCGCCATGCAAAAGGGCCTTGGCACGCGCCCGTTGAACGCCGATTTATTGCCACCGCGGGGCGGCAAGTCAACGTGAAGGGGCAGGCATTACTGCTACTTCACCAGTGTATTTGATCAGCTGAAGACGGCGGCTGACTGGCAGCCTCGCCGGCCCGGGCAAGCCCCGGTAGAGGGCCGGGTAGAAATAGCTCAGGCCACGTTGAGGTCGCGGCGCGGAACGTCGCGAACCAGCACATCGCTGCTGCCCTCGCCGAAGCTGTGGCGCTTCATGCGCTCGAGCCCTTCGCGGACTTCCCTGCGGGTCATCAGGATGCCGTAGGACCCGAGTATCTGCTTAACGATGTCGTAGTGGTTCTCGATCGACTGGGTCACCGAGGTGTAGCCGTGCCGGCCGGCACGCGGCCCGTCCCAGAAAGCCACCGGGTTCATCGAAAAGAAATGGGTATCAGACTCGGTGGGTTCGATCACTATGATGTCGCCCTGGAAGTTGGGGTCGTCCTGGTAGGCGCGCAAGCCGTACTGTATGCGCGAGTGCAGCAGGGTGCGGAACACCTGGTTTATGACCGTACCCACACCCTGGTCGGCCAGCGGGGTTCCCTCGGTCACAAAGGTTCCGCGGTCAGCGTCGTAGCGATGCGTCACGCGGTTGGAGAACGGCCTGAAAGGGTTGTAGCAGATGATGAGGTCGGCGCCGTGCTCCATGGCCACGTCGATGTTCGCCGTACGGCGAACGCCGCCGTCTACGTAGTCAACACCGTTGATGCGCGCCGGCTTGTAAAAAACAGGAAGCGCGGTCGAAGCCTGTATGGCCTCGGACACAGTAACCGAGCAGTCCTCGTCGTGGCCGAACACCACGCGCTCGGCGGTGTCGAGGTTCATGGCCGATATGTACAGATCCTTGCCCGTGTATCGCTGCAGGCTGCGAAACTCGTTCGGAAAACCGTTGTTCTCCATGTTGTGACGCATGTAGCGCTCGATACCGTTATTGGTGAACACGCCCGAGGGCAGGTAGTCGGTGGGAAACGGTACGCGGCGGGCAAACAGCGCGCGGGCTATCGGCATGGCCACGTCCTGCAGCGAGCTGAGCGAGGGGTAGCGGGTAAACACGCCCAACGCCGGCCTGACTTCTTCGACAAGGTCGGGGGCCTGCGAAAACATGTCCACGACTATACCCGGCAGGTAAGTCATAAGGTCGAGCACGTACTCAACGGGCTTGCCTACCCAGTCGCCGCCGTCTACCCCGTAGAAATCGCCGGGCCGAAACCGCGAGAACTGCACCGATGACCCGTCGAGTGCCCGCAACATTTCGGAAGGCGGTACGCCGGCGGCCAGTGGCGCGGCCAGCAGGGCGCCCGCGCTCAGGCCGACATAGAGATCGAAGTCGGTGGTCTTGCAGTTGATGAGGAAGTCGTCGAGAGCCTTGATGCCACCGAGCTTGAAAGCCCCGCCGGTGACCGCACCACCGGCGAGCACCAGCGCCACCTTGGCGTCCTTCTTGCGAACCGAGAGGTCGCTCTTCTGTATTATGCTGATACCCAAGTCAGTTCCCCATTGCCTCCTCGGCCAGGCGCAGCTCGCCCGGCGTTCCGACGGTGAGCCAACGCCCTTTAAAAATGTACCCGAAAACGCGCTCGCCGGCCACGACCATGCGCGGGTAAGTTTGCCTGGTGATAGAAAACACGCCGCCCGCGGGCATAAAATCAAACACCTCCGGTTCCAGTACCTGCACACCGGTGTACATCCAGGGCTCCAGCGCTCCTTCGGCCGAGGGGTCGCGGGAGTCAAGAAACCCGCGTACGCGGCCCTCACCGTCGGTGCGGATGACCCCGAACTGATCCATGTCGGCGTCCTTGCGCAACACCAACGTGGCCAGGGCTTTGTGCTGCTCGTGAAAGCGAAGCACCTCGGCGAGTTCCACGTCCACTATGGTGTCAGCGTTGATCGTCACGAACGCGCCTTCGCCCAGCATCGGACGCACGCGCAGAATTCCACCGCCACTGTCGAGCAGGGGGTGCTCCTCGCTGTAGCGAATACGCGCGCCGCGATCCGAGCCGTCGCCGAGGTGGCCGCGTATCTGTTCGCCGAAGTGGTGAAGGTTTATAACCACGTCGGTTATGCCGGCCGCCAGCAAGGTGTCGAGCGCGTAATCGACCAGGGGACGGCCCGCGACCGGGACCATGGCCTTGGGCGTATTGTCGGTCAATGGCCGCAAGCGCGTACCAAGTCCGGCCGCCAGTATCATGCCTGTCACGCGGGCACCTTTTCACGCACCTGTTCGTCCAGCAAGCGACGGGTCACCGGCAGTCCTTCGACGCGAGCAGCAAAGCGCCGCGCGGTAGCCACCACGCCGGGCAGCATGCGGGCGTAGGCCGGCTTGCCCTTCACCGTGGCCAGGTAGTTGAACCTGCCGACCACCTTGAGCACCCGCTGCAAGGCCAGCCACTCGTACTGCTCAACCACCTGGTCAAAGGACAATCCGGCCGCAGAATCTGCCATCGAGTGCCAGCGAGCGAGAAGCTCGCTCTCCAATCCGGGCTGCAGCAGGGTGGGCGTCACGCGGTCGGTCAACAGCGAAGCCACGTCGTAGAGCGAGGGCGCCATCAGCGCGTCCTGGAAGTCGATCAGGCGAATGCGCGGGTCGTCGTCACCACCGCCCTGTACCATCAGGTTCCAAGCGTGGTAGTCGCGATGGCAGAACACGCGCGGCAGGGCCGCCAGCCTGTCCACGACGAGGGCCAGCTCGTCCCGGCACTCATCGATGCCGCTCGCCGCAGCAGGCAACAGCCCGTACTCGAGAAAGTGGTCGACTTCCCAGGTGAACAGCTCGTGGTCAAAGGCCTGGCCGAAGGCATAGCAGCCACTGCCATCGTCGATGCAGTCGCGTTGCATGGCCGCCAGTAGCTCCAGCGCGGCGGTGAACAACGCCAGCGGGTCGGCGGCGTCGAGAACCGCAGCGTCCCACAGGGCCGTGTCGCCCAGGTCTTCGAGCAGCAGCAGGTCGCGGGAATCTGAAACCGCGTAGAGCCGCGGAACCGCGCTACACGAGCGGGCCATGAAGCGCAGCACGTTGACAAAAGGCAGCTCGTCGGGACCGCCCTCGGCAAAAACCCCCAATTCGTCAGATGACATGGCCACCCCAGCGTCCTGCAATATCATCAGCACCACCGACGAGGGGCAGCTGTCTCCCACTTGTTGGCTGTCCGACAGTGACACCCTGGCGTAGACACGCGAAGAGGCGTCGCCAGCGACCTCGGCCAGGGACCCGCACCGGGCACCGGGCCACAGGTCGGCGATGGTGGCGTCCAGCCACGCTTCTATGCGCGGGTCTCTCAACGCTTCGGCCGGCCCGGCGCCAGCAGCGTGCCCCTGTAGTTGGCTCCAGGGCTTATCCTGCCCAGTACCCTCGCGCCGGCGGCGCCGGTGACGGCCGGCAGGCCCGCCGCGCGGCCTTCGACCAGGCAGAAGCCGAGCAGCGCGAAAGCCTGGGCCTCGAGCATGAGGGGGTCGGCGCCACACCCTGCTACCGACTTCACCTGCGAAGAAGGAAAGGCCTCGGCTATCATCGCCACCAGCGTGGTATTCAGTACGCCGCCACCGCAGAGCAGCAGTTCGCGCGGATCGGGCATGCCCATACGCGACAGGCTTCGCCGCATGGCTACCGCCGTGGCCATGGTCGCGCTGGCCACGATGTCGTTGTCGGTGAGGCCACGCTGGCGGCCCGACTCCACCAGTCCGGCCGCCAGGTGCCGCCCGAACTCTTCCCTGCCGGTGGAGGCCGGTAATTTCCTTCGAAAGAAAGGCGCCCGCATTACCTGCGCCACCAGCTCCCGGTTGACCGTGCCGCGGGCAGCCATGCGTCCTCCCTTGTCCATGCGGCGACGCCCCGAGCTGAGCAGTCCAACGCAGCCATCGATGAGCATGTTGCCAGGACCGGTGTCGCTGCCACCCACGGCGGCAGTATCGTGTCCGGCGGGAAGTAAAGTCGCGTTGCCTATGCCACCCAGGTTCTGCACGACGCGGTCGTGCCGGGGATGGGAAAACAACTCGTGGTGAACGAAGGGGACCAGCGGCGCGCCCTGTCCACCGGCGGCCGTATCGGCCACGCGAAAATCGCTGGCGACAGTCGTACCCGTGAGTTCGGCCAGCAGCGCGCCGTCGCCTGCCTGCACTGTAACGGTGTTGCGCGCCGGAAGGTGACACAGCGTGTGGCCATGGCTGGCCACGAGGTCAGGCGGCGTGGATCTGCGAGCGGCGCACAAAACGTCTTCCACCGCGGAGGCAAAGACCCTCGCGAGATCGAGTGAAACCGCCGCGTGTTCGGCTACGCTCACGGCCTGTCCCTCGCAAGCATCCACCAGGCGCTGCCTCAAGCGGCGCGGCCAGGGCCTCACGAGCGAGGCGAGCGGTTTTATAGCCACCCGGCCAGCAGCGCTGCGCACTATCCTGACCAGCGCTGCGTCCACCCCGTCAAGCGATGTGCCCGACATTAAACCGACCACGACCAGCGGTCGCGCTTTAACCCTTGCTTGCGACACTAGGATTATACTGTCATTTTAAGTAGATGGCTGCCAGTCCGAAAGCGCCGATATCCGAGGCCAGGCTCACAGAGCTCAATGACAGGTTCGAGACGGCTTCGCCCGAACAGATCCTGGGCTGGGCAGTGACCGAGTTCCCCGAGGACATCATCCTCACCTGCTCTTTCCAGCACGATGGCGTGGTACTTGCGCACATGCTGCGTACCATAAAACCCGACATCCCGGTGGTATTTATCGAAACCCGGTTTCACTTCGCCGAAACGCTGAAATACCGCGACGACATCGTGAAACTGCTGGGCCTCAACCTCAGGCAGCTTGAAGCCGAGATGAGCGCCGAGGAGTTCCGGACCAGGCACGGCGACAAGCTCTACGATAAAGACCCCGACTTGTGCTGCCAGATCAACAAGGTAGAGCCGCTGAGAAAAGCGCTGGCCGGGACCTCGGCCTGGATAAACGGCCGGCGCCGTAACCAGACAGAAGAACGGGCCACCATGGGACACGTTGAGCTGGCCGGAAGCGTGATCAAAATAAACCCGCTGGCCCGCTGGACGTCAAAAGACACATACAAGTACCTGAACGCCCACGGGTTGCCCGAGCACCCCTTGTTTAACCAGGGCTATGCCTCGATAGGCTGCGCGCCCTGTACCTCGCTCGGCGAAGGGAGGTCAGGACGCTGGGCGGGCATTAAAAAGCGCGAGTGCGGCATACACACCGTGCTCGACGAAGGCGGCTCAAACAGCCCCGAGCGTACGGAACCGGCAAGCAGCGACCCTGCTTCAAGCGAAGATTCCTGAGCGGCAGCGACGCGTAAGCACCTGGCCCGGCGGTGCGGTCAGCCGGTTGGAAAAATCTGCTGCATCTTCATGGCGAGGCTCATGTCGCCCTTGATCTTCAACTTGCCACCCATGAAGGCCATCTGGGGGTTGAGTTCGCCGTTGATCATGTCGAGGAAATCGGCGACCGACATCGTTACCGAGATGTTCGGCTTTGGATGGGCCCCGGCCTGGGCCAGGTCTCCCTCGATGACACCGTTGGCGATCACCACGTGCCAGGTGCCACCACCGTCGCCGGAAAGCTCGTACTGGTAGACAGCCGTCAAACCAGCGGCAGCGGCCGAGTTGAAGCGCCTGGGCATTTCTTCGAATACCTGCTGAATGTTGTCGGCCCTTACCATGCTTAACTTCCGCCCCTCGCCGCGCTCTTGAACAAGACAACGCGGTCGATGGCGTATTAAGCGTGGTGTGAACCTGAGTCAACCGGAACGGTTATCTCCTCCCCCCGAACGGCGGCGGGAGGAATCGCTTATGCGCCCACCCGCGGCCCACGGGAGCCCAAACGAAAAAGCCCCCCGGCACTTGCCGGG
>Ga0114933_10000873_pt1 | contig 35385 bp, 42 predicted proteins | sample 4SBtaG_FD_89691 | JGI IMG/M metagenome (GOLD analysis project Ga0114933, IMG submission 89691) | Deep subsurface microbial communities from Kolumbo volcano to uncover new lineages of life (NeLLi) - 4SBTROV12_W25 metaG | ecosystem: Environmental > Aquatic > Marine > Volcanic | place: Kolumbo... | reverse complement strand
TGACCTCCAGCCCCGCTAACGCCGCTGCGTTGTCATGCGAGATTGATAACTTTCTGGCTGGGGCGGATGTTCCGATGCCAACATTGCCAGTATCGGTGACGTAGAGATAATTGCCATTGCCGACCAATGTGCTAGTACCACTGCGATGAATTATGTTGGCAGTGTTATCACCGCTGTTTAGCACATCAGCCTCAACTCGGGAGACTACAGACGCCCTAATAGCTCCGGCCACTTCGAGTTTAGTTGCTGGCGCGCTAACTCCGAGGCCACAGTTACCTGTCGAGCCATTGATGACGAATCTATAGGCATCTGAATCACTAGCCTCTCGAATATTGAAACCATTACCATCGACTCTGATGTCAAAGTCTAAACTGTCATTAGTGTCCTCAAGTCTAATGGTAGGCTCGGTTGCGGCAAGATGCAGTTTGGTGGACGGTGAGCTAGTACCCAACCCCAACCGATTATTCGAGTCATCCCAGACTAGGTTGGTCGCATCATTAACTGCTGTTCCTGCACCGTCGTAATAAGCAAGACATCCATCAGCACCCGTGTTGACTGTGCCGCCGCCGCCTCCGCCACCGCCAAGGCTCTGACCTAATTGACTTTGACTCATACTATTACCCCCGTAAACCAGCAGTCTGCTGAAGATTTGGTTAAGGTTGTGTTTGTCGAGGAGAACGCAACATACACACCGTTAGTAAACCTAAGCCCCCTAACAGGAACCTCTAGGAAAAAGTTGTCTCCACCCTTCACATAGATCGGATGAATTGATGGGGCAGTACCGTCACTTACAGAACTGGCACTATCGAACACCATAACGTACTGATCGGAAGATGCCTTACAAGAACCGAAAAGCCCCAGCAGGGAACACCCGCTAAGACTAACCTGCAATTCATCATCCCAAGTTGTGTTGCTTACTACCTCGCCTATGTCGGCAATATCTTTTCTAGCCATTAGTCACTCCACGCTTTTTTAATTTGTTTCTTGCTGTAGTCGGACTTCCATCTCCCACCCTTGCATTCTTGATCGTAGTAACCCTTGAGAACACCGTCTTTCATGTTCGTAGGGTTGGAAGCGTTTCCTGTAAAAGACATTGCCTGTGGCTCCTTCACTCTTGAGTATCCAGCAGGGCATCGGTCTTTGTCCTTGGCGAGTCGTATCTCTTCTATCCTCTCGCCCCTATCATTTTCATAAACATATATCGGCATCTTACACCAATCTGTAAAGCGGAGGGAGCAGGGCTTTTTACTTCCCCACCCCCTCCATTGTTATTGTTTAGGCATACGCGCTCTTAGAACGCAACACCACGAACCAGTTCTCATTAAGAACCTTAGCGGTGTAGTATGCTTTCCAGCCAATCGTGGTGGTCTGGTTGAGTGGATCGCTCTTGTCAGGAGTGTCAGTAATGACAATCGAAGGCGACTTAGGTGACTCACCGGATAAGGCAGGTACACCAAACGCCTGACCACCCATTACGAACGAGGTGAAGATGTCACCAGAGGCACTGTAAGTACCCTTGGCGGAACTCGAATCCTCGATGAATGGGTTGGTATCTTCGATGACTTTAACTCCGTGGAAGGAGCCGACCTCACCCTTGAACAATCCTTGGACTGCGCTGTACTTGTGAGCTTCCAGCCAATCAGTGTTGTTCATCAGATCACGAGTCACTTGCGGGGAAGCAACCATAACGTACTGACCGCCAATCTGCGGAGCACGGTTGATCTTCAGGTTAGTCACACTGTCCAACAGGTCAGTTGCACCAATTTTAGTATTGGCAACCGTGTCGGCAGCTAACTCAGCCCAAGTAGGAGTAGCATCACCACCAGAGTAACGCTTGGTGCGGCTGTCGCTCTCGTCGCTGTCGGTCTTGTTCACCAACTCGTCACGGATAAGGTCATCCATGTAGAGGGCAGCATCTTCGCCATTAGTCTTAATAGCTTGCTGCATGATGTTCAGGAGCGAGGTAGCGTTGAGAACGTCAGTCACGCCGATCACCTGACCGATTTGGTTCAAGGTGGCATCGACGTAGCCGAGCGATAACTCACGGTAGTTGCTGCTGCTAACGGCAGTACCCTCAGTCAAGTCCTGCACACTGGCAGTAGAAGGTTCACCGAAACGGAAGAACCGAATGGATTGAGCCCCCGCGTTCTTGGGGAGTGCTGCGGTTTGAGCGAACTCAGCCTTGCGTAAAGACTGAACGGCGTAGTCTAGCAGTTGCTTGCTAAAGTACGTTTGGTATTGATCCGCCATTGTGGACGGATTCGATGTGCTTTGAATAGCCATTGTTTATGCAATAAGTTAATCCATTAGTAGCCTCCTCCTGCATCTACTTCCGCAGCGCGGCGTTCGAGTTCCGCAAACTGCTCTTCCGGTGTCAGTTCGTTAAATGAACGATCACCAGTTGGGGCAGACGGGTCAGAGCCTCCAATGGAGAGTTTTGATTTTAGACCAGCATTCTCTTCAGTGAGAGTGTTGATCTGTTCTTGAAGCGAGGTAGCTGATTCTGCTTTCTGCATATTGGCAACAATATCTGCCGCATCTATAATGCCTCCTGAATAAGTTGCTAAGACAGGCCGCTCTTGGAGTATTTGATTAACAGCTTTCCTGAAAGACGAATCTCCATCTTTTAATTCAGGGTAGGATTTAGCAGCTTCGTTGAAATTAGCAGACCATTCTTCTTTGAATTGCCCTTCATTTCTAGAAACCTTATGATCCTGAGCCATACCTCTGACCTCTTCGGCTTGCTCTCTAGCTTTCTCAGCTAAACGCATTTCACCTTCAAGCTCAAAGTTTCTGGCTGCTGCTTCATAGTCCTCCGCAGAGTTGCCGTCCGAATCAACAAATTCCTCTGGCTTGCCTCGGTCATTAAGCGATTGCCTGACTTCCTCAAGCTCCTGCCTTTGCCGTGCAATTTCAGATTTTTCGTCATTCAGTTTGCGCCAAGAATCGTTAAGCCGTTTTTCAGACTTAGTAGACTTGCTATCTGCTTCACTTTTCAAAGAACTGTCAGGCACTTCTGGAGGCCCAGCTTCTTTTTGCGGTTCAGGTTCGGCAGGTTTCTCCGGTTCCGCTGGCTTCGGCTCAGGTGCTTCAGCTTTAGGTTTCTCCGGTTCGGGCTGACTTTGTTCGTTCCGCCTCTGCTCGATATCAGCAGTGGGAACTTCAGCAGGGTGCGACCCCTCATCATAACCCGATAACCTGTCCTGTTCCGCAGCCATTTGCTGTAGCTGCTCCAATGTTACGCCCTCTGTTTCTTCACTCATTTTTTATCTTTGTGCATTTTTTCAGATAAGCTCGCACGTTGCCTACCTGTAGTGTGTCTTATAGTTTCGCCTAGGCCCGACACCAGCTTCGGCGTATTCGGGATGTCTTTACGTTTCGAGGTCGCTTGGCTCATCCCCTTCCAAGTCCTCGTAAAGTTCTTTGTTGGCAAGTGACTCTATCGCACTCACACAACCCTTAAAACCATTAGCAAACCCTGCGCTGAAAACAAGGTCTTTTTTATCCTCTAAGCAATAAGACTGATTTCTTATCACCATATTCGCAAGTGTTTTGGAAAACTTCTGCCCTGTATCACTCTCTAGGAATAATAGTAGTTTGACGGAATCTTCCTCTTTCCACTCCGGTTCGGTTGTCCATTGTACCTCTCTGGCGAACAGTAGCATCGCCCTTATCTTTCTAAACATATCTTACTTCCTTTTCTTAGGTTATCTCTTTTCCACATTGGCTTTAGGTTGCTGAAGTGCCAACAAGCTTCAAACTCTTTTTTATTCGATTGGTCGTGGGCGCATACTGGGATGTGGTGGTCAATGTGCCAGTGAGTGCCATAGTTCTTCCAGCTCATTCCTCTCTTAAATTGAACTTCAAGGTGCTTCAGGAAATGCTCCCTACTACATCCTAGTGTCTTTTCAGCTAACTTGCTCTTACCTTTTATTAACCTGCTTATTCTGCCTCTAAGGTTTGCTATAATTCTTAGGGCAGGGTTGCTAAGGAAAGCCTCTTTTCTTTTTTGGCTTATTATTTCTTTATACTTACTTTTGTAAGCCTTCTGCTGTGCTCTTATCTTTTTTCTGTTTTTCTTGTAATATTCTCTGCCTCTCTCATTATGCTCTTTTTTATTCTCCTCGTAATACTCCTTATACCACGCAGCTATCTTTTTCTTGTTTTTCTTTGCGTAGGCTTTTCTGGTTTCAGGGTAGTTATTTTCTCTACTGTTGTTGGATTTGTTCGGCATCAGGAGCCCCCATTACCTGAGCCTGACGATCCATAGCCAATGATTCAGCAGACTCAGCGAGTTGTTTTCGTAGCTGTCTTGCTGCATTGGTATCAACCTGCTCGTATGCATCAAGTAGCTGGCTTATCCTTTGAACGACTAGTTGTTGGGTTGTTTGAGATATGGCATCATTATCAGCCATCTTATTGTCTAAGTAACCTACCAGTGTGGCGATCCGAACTTCAAAGTCCTCGTCACCACGCACCGGAACTGGCATACCCACCTCCATAATTCCGATGTTGTTAGCTTCCTCAAGAGATTCTGTTTGCTGCTTGAACTGCGGATCAATGTACATCCTGCGAACCAAAGACGGATCATCCAGTTCCAGTATCGAGCGATCCAACTCAGCTTGGTTGATATAGGGTGAGCCAGCGAATAACTGCTTGCGCCCCATAGCTTGCTGTAGTTTGAGCCCTCGGTTCTGGCTGTCAGGCCCACCTTTAGGTTCTATCACATACTCACCGAAGAATGCGTCAGGTTCCAGTTGCCCGTTATCTTCACGGTATCGGAACTCCAAATCTTCCTTCTTGTACTGTAAGTATAGCGACCAAGACTGACGGTATAGAGAGCCAAGCGACAGACGGAACACGCGAGCCCGTAAGTCATTGGACTCTGCCATAAGTCCACTAATAGCATTGATCTCTGTGGCAGTTCGTCGATCTCCTTTACTGCTCATCGAGTTAACACCAAAGTCAGGCATACCGATCCGCTGCTCTGCAATGAACCGAGTAGTCTCAATCTCCTGATCGAAGCTGATAGGAGGCTGGGCCATCTGCACTGGTGCTAATCCAACTGGTAGAATTTGGGCTGGGGAAAGGCGAATGTTGCTGCTGTTGGGTACATCCCTGTCCGACTTGAACATAGGACGATTGTACAGCGTCATCGCATCGTGCTTGTCATTCCACATCTTACATAGAGATGCTTCAAACGGGGCGATGATTTCGCATACCCCACGAGGAGAGAACCAGCCCTTATCTTTAATCTCATAACTGAAGTCTACAAACGGATACTCTCCGTGATTGTAGTCCAGTTCCATTGAAGAGCGTATGTCCATTTCAGGAATCTCAGGGCAGAATGTTTCTACTATCACCTTGCCTTCGCTCTTGTGGTACACCTCCCAAAGGATAATGCGGCTCATATCTGAGGAGTAGTTGATTCCTTCTCGTCGATAGGTTGTGACCTCCTTCTCCGCGCTATTGCCAGCTTTATGCCTTTTGGATTGTACAAGTTCCACATCCACGCCTGAGTATTTCGGGTCGTTCTCGAAAGCCTCGACACTCATCTGCATGATGTGAACTACCCTCTCGGAGTCTTGAAGATTCTTGGTGCGGTCTGGCACTACGATCATCATAGGGTCAATCGAATCGTACCTGACCTGCTTCTTGTCTGAGTCCCAATAAACCTTAATTGCAGATCGTCCCGTCATTAGTCCATGGTCAATCCATGTAAGGCACTCAGTTAGGAAATTAGTTTTCTCTTTGGTCTGGTAATCAAACCACCGCTCGGCTGTTACAGTCATGCCGTTGTCCTGCTGGCGCATAGGAACGAACGAGGCAATCGTATCCATACCCACAACCTGCATATAGTAGAACGGCTTCAGTCTCTCGATAACTGAGTCGGCTAAGGGGAAGTGCAAGTCACTGGCGTTACGCCAAGGTTTGTTCTTACGGCGCAGACCATTGTGGCGCATCTCATACCACAGCTTTTGTCGTGTCTCCCAGCGGGAGCGGTCTTGTATGTCTACAGTGATCGCGTCACTTAGTTCCTGTCTATCAATCATCTTGTTTCCTTAGTTGGTACTCTAAATCGTTTACTGAGTGAAGTGCTTCCTTGGCCCAACGCTTCACAGCCTCCCCTGATCCTTTAACAGATTCAAACTCAGGCATCTCTGTTAGACGCTTAACATTGCCCTCTGGCAACCTAGTAGTTGGTAGCGGTCTGAGGCTACTGCAACTGGTCGTTAATATGATCAGCAGTATGCTTATGCACTTTAGCGGCATCTTGTTCCTTTATTTCCTTTTTAGTAGCTGCCCTGTTATTAAGCCACCACAGCCAGATTGATAACCCAGCCCCAGCTATGCCTAAGATTCCTTCTATGTATCCCATCGTTAGAGTACGGTGCTTTGTTTCAAGGGCTCCCAGAGAGAGGTGCGAGCCGTTACGGAATCTCTCCGCACACCATACGCACCGCACTGTAGGAATTACTATTAGCATAAACGGAAAGATTCAAGTTTCTTATGTATCGGATATTTCGAATCGGAGAAAACCCCTGTCTGTAAGAAACTCATTTTACCCTTTCTCCACTTTCTCCAAGGTTCTCCAAAATACTCACACTAGAATATAGTAGAATAGATTAGAGTAAATTAGATTATATTATCCTCTATAGTTTAGTCTCCAGAGAAGCTTAGAAATGTTAGCAGCAGTAGTATCAACCCATTCCTCCTCATCGCATTTATCTATAGACGGGTACTCTGCGTGTAGGCATTCATGTATCAATACCTCCAGCCTGTACCGCCCCTTGAGTTTAGGGCTTATAGTTATGGACTTCTCCTTCTCCTTCGGCGGGTTATCCGAATCACAGCATAAGCCGTCTATGTCCTCTATGTGTATGTCAAACTTACCCGTACTAAACTGATGTGTCTTTACGCCCATTATCCAGCATCCATTCCTCCTACGCCGTGAGTGACACTGTATCCATCCCCCTCGTCAGGCCAGATCATATCAAACACACTTTGCCTCCCGTGCTGTACAGTTGGGTTGTTTATACCTCCGCAGGTTAAGGCTCCTACAACCGCATCCCCTCTGTCCGGTGAGTTGATGCCACGGGACTTCATATCGTCTTTGCTCTCCAGCATTAGCTTACCCTTACTGTTTGTCTTACCTAATCTGGTGGTAAGCTGCTCAATAAGTAAATCGTCCTCCGGCAGAATAGCCTCTGCCTTCTCAATTATACGGGCCGACTCATACCACATCTCAGCCCCTCGGTTTCCGTAATGCCTGTCATCATAGGCTCTTGAACCATTGTTCACCCTGTTAACCGCCCATCCAGCTTCAGCCAAAGCGTCACACATAGGTATGCCCAGACCTCCAGCGTCAGCGTATATACAGCTTGGGTCTAGGTCTGCCTTCTTAAACTCCATAATGAACCTACCCACAGAGCCCATAGTATTACGCTCCTTCCAGCATTTCAGCGGTAGAATCTCATTACCCTCACGGATACATAGCACATTCTCGTCACCACCAGCCGCGAAGTCACAGAAGGCTACACGCTGACCCTTCCTCTTATGCGGTGGATTCTGATAACAGAACTGTAATGTGTTGTACGGTATAACCAGATTCTCAGAACCCAAGTCCATGAACTCCCCGTATATCATAGACCGGATCAACGGATGCTCTGCACCCCACTTCTCCGTCTGCTCATCAATCCACGACTGCGGTATATGTGGGCAGTCAAATGCAGTGACACTATGAGTTTTCCAGAAACTAGCCTCTTTCGTGAATGCTTTGTAGAACGCACCCTGCGGACCGCCGGGACTTGACATCACTAACAGTCTGCTTGGCTGGCAACGAGCGATAGCTTCATATATAGAATCAGGCACAGTCTTAGCCTCATCGACCACCATCAGCAGATTGTCTGTCGGCCCCTGCCTATGCCAGCCCTCAAACTTACCCGCATCATTCGTACTAAACCCAATCGCCCTGCTGCCATTATTGAACTCTAGCTCGTTACTTGTCACCCTCCAGCCATCCCCTAGGTTCGCAATATACTTACGCAGGTTCGGCCATAGCTGATCTTCCACCTGCCGCCATACCCCAGCCGTTGTAATGGTCAGGCTTTCTGGGAATCTTATCATGTGCCACAGAACCGCGCTTGCTGCGACGAGAGAGGTCTTTCCTGAGCCGTTTGCTGCCTTCATGGCTACACGGGCCTCCTTGAAATTAAGATCGCTTAGAACGCGTTTCTGCCACTCATACGCCTTTAGCCCTAGGAATAGCTCTGGAAAGTTCTCCAGTTGGGCTGCTCTCTCCACGATTGTACGCTTTGTGAGCTTCTTTTCGCCCTTTTTGGCTACCTTAGACTGTACAGCATTGGTGATTTTGCGGGAAACTTTGGTACTTCTCAGGGGTTTCTTTAACTTTAGGGCCACTTTTTTGGTGCTCCGATAATTTGAGGTGGGTAGATAGTAACTATACCGTGCCGGTGGGGGTGGTGTCCCCCCGTGGTGTCACGCGTTCGGGTGCGGATTGGAGTGCTTTTAACAACTCCGGCGACACTGTGCCCTGCGTTTCCTGTTTAATCTCCTGTCTGTCTGTCTTATTCCACTGGCCGTGGCGGCGTTCGAGGATGGCAATGGCCAATTTCCCGTCACGTTGGGATGCCTGAGTGGCGAGGGCGACAAGGTGATGCTCATGGTCAGCCGTGGCTTTGTCTATCCGCAATTTCAGAGCAGGGTACATACGCACCCACTTCTCCACCTGCGGCACGGATAACTCCACGAATTTGGCGGCGGATTGAACGGAGAGTCCCTCGCGGATCACATCGCAAAGCTGGTCGATCTTTTCCTCGGGAACGGGCGGGAGTTTGGTTGGTTCGGCTATTTTCGGCATCTGTTTTTTTATGGATGTGGTGTTCGTATATATATGTAGAGAGAGGGTTAGTCAAGTCTCACCTAGTCTCCCCAAGCGTCAGACAGATGGCAGGGAGAGGGAGAGCGGGTGTAACCCAAGGCAGATGACCTGACGAGGTGTAGCCGGATCGCCGCCATGACCCCGTGAGGCTTGTCTAACCTTCTCTCCGTGCGGGTGCAAGGCCCGAGTGATAGCTGGATCAACAGTCTGGCGGGTTCACTTCTCGCATTGCGGGTCACTTCAGACCATACCGAAGCGGGACGGCACGAGGTTTCCGTGAAAAAGTTGTATTGATAACGGAAGGCACCGAGTGTGTAGATGTACGGAAGGTACGTCTGTTACAGCAGTTCACTGGCGAAAATCATAACGTCTGCCGCAAGGCGAGTGAGATACTGCTGTGGCCATCCATCAGTCATCGGAGCAACAAAGAAAGACAATGACAATGAAACAAACCGAACTGATTAAGAAGCAGGAAAAAGTAGTAGAGAAAAGCAAAGAGATCGCGGCGGCTGAAGAGCAAGAGAGATTGCAACAGGCGGCTGTGATGTCAAAGAGAGATAGAGATGTCGCATTCGCTTTGATGTGGCACGAAGAGAATGGGATGGAGATTACCCCAGAGTTCAAAGCAGTAGTGTTTAATACATACAGTAAGAAGTACAAGTTAGCTTAACAAACCAATAATATTTCCGATGGCTGATGGATGGTCACATACCGTCACAACATAATACAACAAATACTATGCAAAAAACTGCAAAGAAACCAGAGGTAGCGGCAACGCTGAACAACAACGCAAAGCATAACGATAACGGTGAATGGACTGCATCTGAATGGACTGTCTCGCTGTTCTCATTAAGTGAGGATGAGCTAGAGGATCAATTAGATGCTAATAACATTCCGCCTATCGCTTGCGATCTAATCCGTTCATGGGCTGGCAAGATGGACCTGAATGATTCAAAGGTTATCCCTGATTGGATGCGTAATCCTGCGGCGGGAAGTCAGGAAGAATCACTCGAAGTGGTGACAACTCTTGATGGACTGTCGTTTAAGAAAGCGTTCAAAGCCATTGATCTTGAGCACCGTAAGGTGACTGAGAAGGACGGCAAAGTTGCGGAGCTTGTGGAACTGCAAGACCAGTTTGTTTACGATTACAAGCTGAACAAGTTAGTTCCCAAGAAAGCTTGGACAAAAGACGGTGCGCCGTTGTTCGAGAAGAGGGCTGCATTCGATGACATCTACAACCTCGGCATTCGAGCCGTGCGTCAGATGAAAGGTATTGAAGATCAGTTCGACTCGAACACCAAGCAAGCACGTTCAGAAGGTTACATCACTATTGTTCAGAAGAAGAACAAAAAGAAGATGGTAACCACAATGCTCAAGCCGAAGGAAATCAAGAAACACACCACGACAGTTAGCGGTAAGGAATACACTTCCGATCAGTTAGCTGCTGCTGTGAAGCTTCTCGAAAGTAAGGAGTAATCACCAAGCGGGCGGAGTCTGGAGCAATCTGGGCTTCGCCCGCCCTTTTTTAGTGAGGAGGAATCCAAAATGATAGACTACGATAGACTAGACAAAATCAAAAAAGAAATCAAAGAGAGTAACAACGCAAGAATACACAAAGAAACACAAGGCATGATAGCTGGCGTGTGCTTCACTGTAATGCTTGCGATCTTCACAATTCTAATCCTAATTCAACTAGCAAAATGAGTCCTGAAATACTAGCGGGTGAGCTAAATACCCTGAAGAAACAACTCCAGCAAACCAGCAGAACCAGTGTGACATTGTACAGACAGCACGAAAAGTCCCTGCTTGATAGCATAGATCAACTGTCTGCTCGCATAGAGAGAATAGAATCACACATTGGCATGAGATATATGGAGCAGGAGATCACTAGCCAAGACGAGAAAGACAGAACCAATGGACAATACCATCTACATTTGGAGGGATAAATCATGATACCAGAGAGAGACATGGCGTTAGTAGATAAAGTATCCAAGATTGAGCAAGATATGATTCACACAAACCTAGGCATGAAGATGATTGTCGAGCGTGTGGAGCAAGAACTCATGGATATGAAGCAAGCATTCGACCACATCAAGAGAGAGGAGAAGCTGATAAGAAAGCGGCTCACCTTGCTAGAGGAGGAGAAAAAGGCTGGTAAATATTCTAAAAACTAGTCTCCAGCTATCTCCAGACATCTCCACAATACTCACGAGAGAATAGAATATAATAGAATAGATTAGAATAGAATAGATTATATATCTATATAGTGTAAGGAGCTTTGAGCATATAAGGGAATGATGCTACGGGAGAGCCGTAGATATGTGTTTAGAGGGTTAGGTTTTTCCCTCTGTCATTGGCACACTTGAAACAAACCTTATATGCTCTCTCAATCTCGCGCTCCTGTCCGTCCTGCGACTCCTTTCAAATAAAAAAAAATGCAGGTATCTAATCGGGCAGGAGACAATTTCAAACCAAACAAGTAACCAAAGGAAAAACATGAAAGTAAAAAGAAAGGGTAATGCTCCTCGATCACAGAGGTTCATTGATATCGCAACCAATAGGCATGAAGAGATGCTAGGAATGTACGATTGGAAACTGAAGTACGTTGGATTCTCTTTGTCCTTCTGCATTAGCGACATACTGAATGGCTATATGCTTAAAGAGAATGTGATAGGCATGAACACAAGCACTAAAATGGAAAGCCTGTTAGACCTAGAGCGAGTATGCCAAGACTACAGTGAGGCTCCGTGGAGTGTTAAAGAGCCACAGGTCACAGCGAAACCAGAGAAGTTCTCGAAGAGGGCGTGGCTGGATACTGCTGTATGGCTGCTGCTTAATACTAAGTTTGTGCAGCCAAGAAATGTGATGCCTGATTTCGACAGCGCAGATGAGGGTTATGAGTGGAAGAGCAGGTGGCACTGGGATAAGAGTTCAGATAAATACGACAAGATCGTAGCAGACAAGAATTGGGTAGCAGTAGACCCAGACAAATTCAATGAGTACATAGATCAATCAATGCCTAGCGTTCTCATGGACATAGCAATAAACAAGTAACCAAAGGAAACAAATGAGTAAGTCACACGTTGCAATGGAAAAAAATATCTGTCTTGTGACAGGTAAGGAATACGAAACAGGTTCGCTGCTATTAGCTACGCGATACTATAAAGGTCAGCCAAGTGTAGACCTAGAGGGAGAGAACAGAAGGACAGGCTTAGGTAATAATGTAACAGGCAATGGGTTCTGCCCTGAAGTTCAGGAGAAACTAGATGCAGGTTACATTGCCTTAGTCTGCATAGATAGTAAGAAGTCAAATGATACTAACAGCAGTAAGATGCACCCTAATGATGCGTATAGAACTGGCGAGGTCATATACATGAAGAGAGAGACGGCTTCTAAATTCTTCAATGTGGAAATGGAAAACATGGCGTTCATTGATGAGAAAGTAACCAAGATAATAAAGGATCAGGCTCATCCAGATGATGTTAAATAGGTAGCTTTTAGGCTACTGCAACACCGTTCATGGCTGGCTGTAATGCAGGGCTAGTCGTGGGCGGTATGCAGTTGCCCGATAGTATCAGGTAACTCAACTAGAACAATGGAAGATACACAAGAAACCAAGATGGCTCATGACTTTGAAGTTGTGAGTGGAAATGTCATGTACCCCAGCGGCCCACAAGAAGGGCGTCCTGTTGAGGGTTACATGGCAATATACAGGAGAGACAATGGCTTATGTCTAGGCCAGCACTCAGATAACTATGGTATCGTACAATATCAGGACGTTAAAGAGTGCGTAGACAATGCGATTGAGTTCTACCTAGGAGAGAAAAACATGAACGATGTCGGACTCAAGTTCCAATCGCAGACGTTTCCAGCTACCCGAACCAAGGTAGACGGGGGCAAGTGCATTATGAACTGGAGTCTGCCAATGTTCCAAGAGACGGAGGTAAAAACAGGCGACATACTAGCATGGGATGTTCGCATCAAGACTAGCCACGATGGTAGCTGGTCTGTTGAACCTGAAACTGGTGTCACTCGTGTGGCTTGTATGAATGGCTGGACAACACGGTCTGTAATCAAACGAGCTACGCTCAGGCACACCAAGCACATCAACATAGAAACCATAGTCAAGGCACTGAACAATTCCCTAGAAGATTTCCGTATGGGAGTCAACGAGTACGGGTTTATGTTCAGAGACTTACGCACTCAAGTTACCTGCCAAGAAGGTCTTAACATGATTGAGAACCTGTTCGGTCACGGCAGGAAGAGCACACGCAAGGCTGTCCAAAGCATCTGGGCGCAGCCGAAACGCTGGAATAACATACCGGATGGCAGACATCCATTCGAGGGTAAGACTTGGCACAACCACTTCCACGATAACAACAGGCTTGTCACTCTGGATGAGGGTACTAGCAGAGAGGAAGCATGGAAGTTCCCGCAGCGCACAGATCAGGAATCCACCGCTGCTGTTGGTGATCTATTCAACTGCATCACGCAGCACCTAACACATGAGGATGGATCACTGGTCAAGCGGTCAGTAGAAACCCAGCGTGTACTCAAGGAACTGATTAACTTCTGCGATAGAGACGATGACAAGTACGAGCAGATCAAGCTCACTGGTCAGCGTGTTACCAAGCGCAAGTCAAACAGGACACCTAAGAGTGGCATCACTGGGTACGCCGTGAGAGAGCACCGACCTCTTGCTGCTGCCACACAGGAGACAATCAATAACTAAAAGAAATGGAGGGGCAGGGGGCTGATGCCTAATTTCCCTGCCCCTCCTTTGACGTTACGAGCGAGGAGTCGTGAGAGTTGTAATGACTGAGAGGAGGTTAATCAAATGAAAGATACTAGTCAAATATCACAGGTTATGCCCTACCGAGTTGAACCCATGCAAGTGAAGTTTATGGAACAAGATATACCTGACTACTTCAAGTATCGTGTGGTAACAGTTAGTGGCAATCCCGCTGGGCCAAGGCTGCTGAAGAGTAACCCGCCGCCTTATGTTAAAAGCTGGGGGCCGTTCGATACATGGGAAGAAGCTGAGTCTTTGATGGACTTACTTACTAGCCACACAGAGAAAGCAGAAGAAACAAAATTCAAGAGGAGGAGAAAGTAATGCACTTAATAAACATCACCAATGTAAAGAAGGAAGCAATAGAAACATCCAAGAGATTCAAGGGTGGCAAGTTCACTATGGTATCCAAGGAGTTTCTTAACGAGGTTGAGGAGGACGTTCGGTTGCTGGTGTACAAGAAGGTCATGGCCCACCCAAGTAAGGGCAAGACATTGCGAGCACTTCGAGGTTGACCTGTAAGTACAGGCGTACATATAATGCGCCCGTGCCAATCAAGATCACTAAGAAGGACAAGTACAAGGACGGTAAGAGACTCCGTTCCTATCGTTTATCAGACGCAACAGTCGAGAGGCTGGATGATCTAGCAAAGTCTACGGGTAAATCCAAGACCGAGGTAGTCGAAGAACTCATTCACTTAGCGGAGGTAGACGATGAACTCGAAACAGAAGGGAGCTAGAGGCGAGAGGCTATGGCGTGATGTCATACGCTCTTATGGATTCGATGCAATCCGAGGGTGTCAGAACGCTGGCCGATTCGCAGGAGGGCAGGAGGCTCCCGATGTAATAACAAACCTGCCCTTCCACTTTGAAGTTAAGTTCGTAGAGAAACTCAATGTGTCTAACGCAATGGCTCAGGCTAAGAATGATTGTGATGGCAAGCCACCGTTAGTAGCACACAAGAAATCTAGAGAGAACTGGTTGGTTACAATGGAGTCCGACCTTTTCTTTCAACTAGTACGGGGCGAAATCCCCATTAACCAAGAAGGAAAATAAGTATGAGCGAAGAGAACCAAGAGAGTGTTCCCGTTACTGCGGAACAGCAAGTAGATGCACTGAACAAGGTCATTGAGGAGATGGCCGAACACATGGAAGAACAGCAAGCCAAGATCAAGGAGGGAGAGTGTTGGTTAACATCCAGTTCCGCCACCGGAAAGCTGGCTGCTGCACTATCCAAGGCTCAGGCTGAATGGGCTAAAGGTGTTATGGCTGGCGGCGACAACCCGCACTTCAATAGCAAGTTCGTTGAGCTAAAGGATGGTGTTAGTATCGCTGCCCCCGTGCTCGCTAAGAACGGTCTGTGCGTCACCCAATCAACTGTACCTAAGACCTGCAACGGACAGGACAGGATGTTCCTAGAGACTGAGCTATCCCACACATCTGGTGAGTGGCGTAAGTCTTACTGGCCCATGAGCCCCGAACGTAAGGGGCAACAGGCTATGGCTAGTGAGCACACCTATGCTTGTCGAAGGTCTTACCTTGGCTTGTTGGTTATCCCAGCATTCAAGGATGACGATGCAGAAGCTTCAGAAGGGAGAGGTAAGTAGTGGCTAAGGACGCGTCCTCCAAACCAGAACACGGGGGGCGCGTCCCTACCATACGAGAATGCGATGAGTTTAATCGTGCCTTTAACAAGTGGTACAAGAAACGATTCGGAGAAACTTATGGGTATAACAAGCACAAAAACACTAATCCCAGAAAATCTGGAAAAGAAAACAGCCCCTAGTCGGCATCACAAAACCCTATCACCATCCTCATTCCCCGCCCTTGAGGCTTGTCCTTGCTACAAGTCTAGAGAAGGAGGGAGTAGTGCGGCTGCTGAGAGGGGGAACGAACTACATGAACAACTAAGCGAGCTACTACAAAATGAGTAAGACTTACGAGAAAGAAATTGTAGAGGCTGCTGAATATATCAAGCGTGTGTCTGGCGATAACCCAATCGAGTCAGAGATAGAGGTCAAGCTGATGCGTGATGGTGAAGAGATAACATTCGGAACCTATGACGCATATAGTAAAGGACATCTGTTCGACTTAAAGACGGGTCAGATGGAGAGGAACTATGTACCGCAGATGGCTGTGTATGCAGCAGCTATATGTCAGCGGGATAACGTAGAACAAATCACCTGCCACCTGATCTACTCTACTCTGGGTAAGATCGACCAGTTCACATTCAGCAGGGAGGAAGCTGAGACACTTGCGTTTCGTATTGTGGATTCAGTTAAGAACCCAACCAGATCACCTAACCCGTGTGACTACTGTAACTGGTGTCACCACACTGAGTATTGCACCGCACTCAGGTCTACTGCAATGACGGTAGCCGAGAAGCAAGGGCTGATACTCAAGGAGAAGGTCGATGCAATCACGGACGGCAAGACAATGGGCGTGTTTAGTGACGTTGCTCAGGTCTGCGGTTCGTTCATTGAAATGGTTAAGAAGAAAAGAGATGAGTTCGACGAGGTAGATGGATGGTCAAAGTCTACCCGCAAGGGAACCAAGAAGATAACAGATATAACCGGAGCACTGATTCAGTCAGGAATGCCAGCCGATGTATTTGTTAACGCCTGTACCGTGTCGTACTCAAAGCTTAGGAAACAATTTGCTGAACACAAAGGAGTCAGCGAGCAAGAAGCAGATAGGGAATTGTCCACCCTTATCTCTTCCGTAATAAAAGAAGGACACCCAGTTAAATACTGGAGAAAGGATAAAGCATAATATTATGCCACAAGAAAAACTAGGTAACGGAGTTCTAATGAAGAACGGTTACAAAGAAGAGGGTGACAAGAAACCAGAGTACACTGGGCCTTGCACGTTGATGGTTAACGGTATGGAGCAGGAGGCAGAGATCGCCGCTTGGCTCAAGACTGCATCGAAAGATACGGCACGGCTCAAGACAGGTGACAAATACTTCAGCTTCCAGATTAGCGAGAAGTTCAAGAAGGACATTGCGCCTCAGAACAACGCGCCTGACGACGATCAACCTCCATTCTAGGACGTTATGAGCGAGCGAGCATCATACGCTAGTAGGAAATGGGGCAAGGTTGGGGCAGTAGATAACCCCGACAAACAACAAGCTGCCGTTCTTGATAGAGCGATAGCTGCTGTAGCAATAGTTAGCGGAATATCACCAGCCAGAATTGTCAACAAAGACAGACGGCCTGAAGTATGTGACGCTAGGTTTATTGTTTATCATATCTGCATGAACGCAAACGTAGAGTTCTCTCGGAGCAGTCTGGGTAGGGCTCTTGGCAGGGATCACGGTACTATCATCAACGGTATTAACATTGTTGACGAGAGACTAGACCCTAGTGAGAGAGCGTTTGCTGAGTTCCAGATGCTATACAAGAGGACTATGAAAGAATACGAGAAACTAAAACATGAGAAAGACCCCAAACGTATGGTACAGGAACTCTGTGTACATGATGGATGACAAGGAAATGATCTACCTCCAGAAGCGTGACTGTGCTGGTTGCGCTGTATGGGAGTGGATCAAATCCGACTGCTGGAAACGCACCAGACCTGATCTTCGGGAGCTATCCGATATAGAGAAGGAAGGTGTAGCCGAAGCTCTAGGTATGTTTACCGAAGAGGGGTTCGGAGACTCAGCCAGATTCGACAAGATCATTGAACTGTTTAAGAAACTTAAATGGATTAACGATGCTGGAGAGATCAAGGGCTGGGACAAGTGGCAGTCAGTCAACACCAAGGTAGAGGACGCAGCAAGAAAGCGTGTGGAATACTGGGAGAAACGTACGGAAGATTACGACACCCCAGAGTTACCGCCCCCACTGGATACAGATGAGTTCAAGATGGCATGGGAAGAGTATGAGAAGTACCGCAGACAAATCGGTGCTAAGAAACTCAAGCCTATGTCAGTCAGCAAACTCTGGACTGAGATGGTGAACTGGGGTGGTGAAGCTGCTGGTATTGCCGCATTGCAACAGACGATAGCTAAGGGCTGGCAGGGTGTGTTCCCTCCTAAGCAAGCTGGTCAATCGTCTAGCGGTACACCACGCGAAACAACCTACGCCGGAAAGCTGTGGGCTCTAGAGCAACATAGAAAAACTCTGTCCGATCAACTCAACCAACTCAAAGAATGGGGTGGGCCTGAGAAGAAGGACGAGAGAATAGAGATAGGCAAGAAGATCAAGGAGATCAACACTAAGTTGCGTAACCTTGAACCTGAAGGCTGATCAACCTACCTGACGGGCTCGGCAGTATAGTCGTATATGTCCTCACCACGAGACGCCATGCGTTCCATTAACACGTTGGCAACTCCTTGAGTGACGATACGCTTACCAGCCAAGTCCGTCAGGTAGACCTTTACTTCAGCAGGAGTTCTGTTCTGCATCTGATTAAATATGACATCCGCACGGGCGTCCACTGGCATACCCGCCAGCCTTGCTTCATCCGGCTCAAGTCCCAAAGCCATCATCCGCAGCCTCTTAATTATCATATCGTTACGCAGCTTCTCAGAATGGTTCGTAGCAGGAGGGATGTGTCTCACCCTGTCCTGTATCGTCATACCTCTAGTATCATTGAACCATCTATCAACAAACCTCCGCCGGATCACACGATCAGTAGCAGATAACTGGTCAGAGTCATCCATGATCTCCTGTAAATCACTCTCCGCAAGATAAGAACTTCTAGCCAGACGGGAGACAAGCGGAGTGGAAGCTATGGTTCTGCCAAGTGCAGGTACTCCAGCCTCGCTAGGAATGCCAACGTCTTTGTTCGGGAAGAACTGAGTGATACCACCAGCCGTTAGCGATTCCAGTAAGTGCTTAGTCCTAAGAGCACCTAGCCCCGTCATCCCCCCAAGTGCCTTGTACACATCAGGTGTGCTTTCGTAGTATTGCTCCTTAGCATCAGCGTCAGCAAGTGACTGCGGAACCAATGGCTTATGCCTAAAGAAGTTACGGTTGCCAATCAACTCAGCGGGGGCTTTCAGTAGCGGGTTCAAGCTAGAGCCGACACTCTCACCAGCCTTGAGCAGATCACCCTCAGTCAGTCCGGCAATGTTCACTGGCATTGTAGACTCCAGCCAGAATCCGAGAAGCTCGTTAACTGCGGCAGGGTCTTTCTCGTAAAAGAAGTCCAGCCCTTTCTCAAGAGTATAAGAGAACAATCCAAACGACTCACGGCGAGGCACACGGATGTAATCTCTAACCATCTTACCTTCAATGTAAGGATGCTCAAACATCTCATCCAACGGTATCATAAAGTACCGCTTCTTCTCTTCATCACTCACCTCATCGTAATCATCTTTATACCTACGGTTCATAGACCAAGCCAGCATGGTAGGCATAGCGGCGAATGCGCTCACCTTCATCATCACCTTCATGGCTTCAGCCTTATCACCCTTCGGACTAAATATCTGTAGCATACGGGAGAGGTCACGCTCGACACCTTGAATCCGTGCGTTGAAGAACATGAATATAACATTCAATGCCTCCGAGTCAGTGAACTTACCCTTCCTAATAAAGTCCGGTGAGCCAGCAAAGTTGCGAATCTCTACAGCAATCTGGTCGGACACTTCCTGAGCTTCTTTCTGCAAGGCTGCTAGTTTCTGCGGGTCTTTCTCGTCTTGTATCTTCTGCTCTAATACATCCAGCCCCTCAAAAATCTTCATGCGTTGCATACCCACCATCTTGGCAGTCTGCTCTAATGTCTTACCAACACTACTAGCCTTGGCATTACCCCAGAGAATTGCGTTAGATACAGGGTTACGCCTAGCATTATTGCCACGAGTCAGCGGGTCTTTAATCTGCGTAGCCTTGTCGAAATACTCAGCTATCGTAGAGCCAGCAGCACCACTGTTAACGAACTCAGAGTAGAGTGTTTCAAGCTGGTCAATCTGATTGGGTGCATACTCACGGACTAGATTCTTTACCGAGTTAGGTGTCAGGTTAGCCCAAGACGAAGCCATCATTGCCTTGAGGTACTGCATACCTAGGACGATTGGACTCAACCCCTTGTCCTTAGCTCGCAACCCAGCACGAGATGTAGTCAGTAGGCGGATCGGGTCAAACATCAGGAAGTTACCTGCTTGGAAGAATAAGTTCATCCCCGTAGCACCAAGCTTGAAGATGTCGCCAGCAAGCTTAGTGGTCATGTATGTGGTGGATGTGCTTACCGGATCAAAGCTATTAAGCAGTTGAGCCACTTCATCATCCATCACCATGTAGCGCACGTTCCCCCTGTCGTAGAACTTAACAGAGTCTAGGTCTGCGCTTGCGTACTGCTCATTAGAAATCGTTATGAAGTTACCATCAGGATCAAAGTCATCCTTAAAGTCCTTCATCTTCAGGAGCATTTGATTGCGGTCAATCCGTAGCTGCGTGTTGTATAGCTTGTACTCAGCAGCATCCATAGGACGGAGTATTCCCCAATCCTCATCCTGAATACCCTTGATATAAGAACCGAACGTATCCTCTGGGTTGCGGTTAAAGTATTTAAGTACAAAGAACGGAGCGTAGAAGGACGAACTGTTAACCATGTCCGTGTACGCACGGCTAGTGATAAGCCCTGAATTGTACATATCGAACAGGGCAGACTGAAAGTGTGAGTGATACAACTCGGAAGCCTCAACAAACTTACCTTCAAACAAAGGCCCGTCCACGTTGTACATTATGTTGCCGTCAGCGTTGCGTTGGTAGCGCAGTATCTCTGGGTCATTGATCTCTTCCATCAACGCTTCAACACCCTTAACAAGAGTAGGCACATCAGACCTGTCTTTGAAATCACCGACTCTCTTGGTCTTATCAACTAACGTGATGAACTCATGCTTAATATCCTCGGTAGTTCTACCAGCAGCAAGCTCCTCTTCCGGTACTACAAAGTTACCCTCAAGGTCTATGTAACCATTAAGAGTTTCAAGGCGAGCCAAGTCCTCTTCAGCTAATGGATTCTTTAGGCGATCCTGAATACGCAGGTTAGTGATGTACTCGTTGAACTTCTGCAACTGCTCAGGGTTCTTACCTAACAGTGCTTGCATATCCTCCCGGAACTTAGTCACCCGAAGGTCAGCCTTAACCGGACTGCCAGCTTGAAGTTCGTGCATCTCAGCCAAGGTCACGCGAGTCTTACCAGCTATGTTGTTGCGCTCCATTATCATATCTTGGAACACATTAAGTATCTGAGACTTGGTTACTAGCTGCTCCTTGAACTTATCCCACAAGCTCATCTCGGAGCGAACCATACCTTCCTTGCGCTCGATAGGTTCTATGCTGCGGCGTATCTTATCCTTAGCTAACTCACCCTCTGTTCTCTCTGGAATAGGCTCGGCAAACGATCCGGTTATCTCTACGTCCGAGTCATCGAATATGACGTAGTTGTAGCTTCCCTCTCCCTTACCACGGCTTACTCCATCTAAGAATTTATTACCACGAATACCGTGCTTGAGAAGCATCATTGAAGTATCCTTCTTAGACCCGTCAATCATCTCACCGACAGCCCTGTATATGTCCATGCCGTCTCTTAAATTAACTGGAAGTAACTCACCCAAGTCGTTCTCTACATTGTCCAAAGCTTGCTGAACCTTTTCGCTTTGCTTAACACGGGGCTCGTCCAATAGCAGGTACTCATCTTCCGCTGGGGCTAGTTCAACTTTGTATCCTTGGCCTCCAATTATTTCTACATTTTCTTTAATCGCATCAATGGCAAACTTTGAATAAGGGGCGGCGATTTCAGCGGGGTCGTATATTGCCTGAATCGCTCTCTTTATTGCATAATCCAAATCCTCCTTGCCGTCCCTGATTACGTCTAACTCCGTGGATTCTTTCCCGAACCGCATGGGAGATGTTTTGTACATAATTATATCATCTTGGCTTGGGTTGCCACTAGCCTTCCTTGCTATACTGTCAACATAATCATCCTCCCCTATGCGGCTATTGTAGTAATCAAGAACATCTTTTCTAATTTCACTCTCAATAGATTTATTAAGTGGCCTATCGTAAATTTCATTAGAAATGTTTAGATCACTATCACTGTCTTGGAATAATTGTTCCCCCTTGTAAAACACCTCGCCAAGACTGCCTCGTTTCCTGTAATGCTCGGCAACGCCCTTTCGTGTAGCAAAGTACAGCCCCCAGCCAAACGCTTGAGCACCCTCACCTGTTCCCATGAAGCCAGTGTCAAACCTGTCGAATCTTTCCTCCTTTGGTGAGCCGTGGAATGCAGCAGCGAAGGGTGTCTCCGCAAACTCAGATAGGCTGGCCTCTTCTCTTATCCCCTTCTTAACAGCATCAAAGAACTCCTTAGTCCTAGTGTCTGGCGGGATGTAGCTGTAGTGCTTATCGTCGCTGTGGATGCGAACGCCTGACCGTGGGTTGTTGGCTATCCAAACGTGCTCATCATACTTGCCTGTATCGTAGTGCTTAATGGTAACAACCCTGTCACCGCCTCCACTCATAAGAGCATTGTAAACTCCAAACCTTCCACCTGTTCGGCTGGTCATCACCTCTTTCTGGTGCATCAGGTTGAACGCCATCTCACGAACTTCTTGAAGAATGCTGTCGTGGCTCTTGTTCAGTCCGAGAAGTTTCTTAATGGCGTCAAGCACCTGATCGAAGAAGTCAGTGAACTTGTTAGTCTTTTCAGTCGGGGCAATAGTTCTGAGCAGCGATTCAAATGCTGGGTCAAACATTGCGTGGGCTATCATCTCATGCTCGTTAAGCAACGGATAACCAGACTTCATACCGACAGCCTCATACCCTCCACGCTTCTTAACCTCCGCCCTAATCTTCTCAAGCATCTTAGTCAGGCGTTTCTTCATGCCCTTATTGGAGTCCAGCAAGAGAGCACCGGATGTAAGGGAGTGGAAGTATTCCTCAAGTAAGACCTTGAACCCAGTGAACGGGGAGTTACGCAACCTGTTAGGGTCTATAACAATCTGGTCAAAGACTGTGTTGTAAAATGCTGGAGGGGCTGAACCATCGCTACTGTTAAGCTCTACTAAAATAACCTTAGTGTTCAGTGCTGACTTAGCCCCAGCGAGCTTCAGGAATGGCAGGAACTTATCAGCAAAAGCCATCTGATCTGGGTTAAGCTGAGAGTAAATATGGTCAAAGGCTTCAGAGAATGAGCCACTAAGCTTGTCCTCCTTGAAGAACCTAACGCCTTGGTTGAACAGGTCAGGCTCAGTTCCTCTTACTGTCTCCGCAAACTGCGCGTCTCTGGATGTCTCTATGAACTGCTGCTCGCCTCCGATTGTGGAGTACAGAGTAGCCTCGTTGAATGACTGCCTAACCTTGCGCTGTAAAAGATTAAGCTTATCTCTCAGGTAGTAGTTAGTATATGTGCCGCCACCTTGAGTGCCGTAAGATGGCTTTGTCTCCTTATCCCCAGAGAACCTACTGTACACTTCCCTGCTTACGATCTTCATGTTCCCAGAACGCTTGTTCTTAACGTAATACTGGGTCTTAGTTCTCTTAGGGGCTCCCGTGAGAGGTTGGAACTGCTGTAAGTTTCTTTGTAGGTTTATTGATTTGTAAATCTTAGCTATCCCAGCACGCATACCATCGTAGTCTACGTTCCTAGTGCTGCCGGACATAGCCTCTTCTGCTGCCCTTACCTTAACCCCCAGATCAAACAGCGCGTTGCTGACTATCTTGCGGCGACTCTCAAGTTCTGCGACATACTCCTTAGCCTTACGCCTGACAGTCTGCTCGCCCAGCTTAACATCAACTTCTATGTTAGAGTTCTTAGGCAGAATGCTTTCTCTTGCAAGAATCTCGTAGACACCTTCGACTACTGAGTGGTGAGTAATAACAGTGTCGGGAGTTAGCGATGGGTTGCTCTGAATCTCTGCCTCACTGTACAGGTCGGAAGCTTTAATCTTTGTGGCATAGCTGTTGTACCTAGTAATGTACTGCACAAGCTTGTTGCCTGATATGTCATCTATCTTCTTGTCTAACCTACGCAGTTCGCTGCCAAGACTCTCGCGCTCTCTAATCAGTCTCTTGTACTCTGGCTTCTTCGAGTTCTCTAGCTCTATGGACTTGGTTAGTGCTGGCATGAAAACTTCCCTGAACAACCTGCGGGAAAGACCAGTGGAAGATATGTCCTCAACTGATGACTTAGTTTCTATGCCAAGCTGAAAGTCTAACGCGGAATTAAACTGAGCTATGAAGTCGGTTAAATCTTCCTTAGCCTTCTCTACTCTTGCCACCTCCGCTGGTGTGCGATTGCCCTCGTCTATCTGCCTGTTAATGTCAGGGTTGTTGCCTATGATTTCTTCGGCTGTCTTGGCAGCTTCCGGTGCGTATGATTCTCCTAGTTCTGTGTAAATTGATTGAGCGTCCTGTACTCTCTGGGCTTCACGCTCCTCGGTTGTAGTTGCTGTATCTTCAGGTCGCGTAGCAAACTCCCAACCCGCACCGCCAAGAGCAACCCTCTGCTTGGAAGTAAGAACCTGCCTACCCATTACCTCTCTCTCGGTTAACGCACGGCGAGCATTATCAAGAAAGACATTGTTCATTACAGTGTAGCCGTTAAAGCCCTTGTATAAACCCTCTTGAGAAAGGTCAGGCGCAACCCCACGGTCTGCCGCTCTTTGCTTCTCAGCGTCTATAATAGCTTTGGCTTGGGTGACAGCCTTAGTGAATCCATCCCATGCCCACTGTGCAGCTTTCTCTCCGTAGGTGTTCTTCCAGTTAGAGGCAAGCTTAGTGCCGAACCTGCGGAAGCCTTCGATCTGATTAAATACCTGATCCTCTCTTCCCTTTCTGGAAACCTTAACCGGAACCGCAAAAGCCCCAAGCTCGTCAGTAGTAAACTGGCTGGTGTCTAAGGAGAAAATTGCTGACTGACTAGGGTCAAGCTTGCCCTTCTTCGTGGTTTGTATGGGCGTCCTCGCATCAATAGCCTCACCCTCACCAAGCGGAGTGCCAGTTAAACCTCTGTCAATTTCTGCAAGCTGCTTGTTCCTATTGTTAATCTTGTTTATTTCTTCCTCGATCTGCTGCGCTGGCCCCTTGGCTTCAAATAATTCAGGGCTATCCTCTCTGGCTAACTCAAACAATTCTCTTTGCCCTCGCCTTCTTGTGTCTACTTGCGGTGCATCAAAATACTTAGCCTCTTCGGTTTCTAGGATTGACTCCGTTTGGTTTGATTCAAGTGTCCCACCTTCAGTTAACCCTGCTGGGCCTAATGTCCTCCCAGACTCTTGAGGTGAAGCCTTAAATAAATCTAACTGATCTGCAAATGGGTTTGCTCCAGCGTCAAGGTTTGCTTGCTGATCTAAGAAAGCGGGGTTCAATTCATAGTAAGAAGCAATAGCCTCAACCCTCTCCCTGTTAACGTCAGGTAATCCCTCATGCTTAGTTGCCCCTAGAGTCTCCCTGATTATTTCGGAGGTACTCATTTCCGCTGTATCAGGGTCATTCAGGCCGCTATTAACATCATCAGCAAACTCCCTATTACCACTCAACAGTTCAGATGCAGCAAGTGGGTCTTTAAGCTGATCGAAACTCTCATAAGCTCCATCTTCACGGGCTCCCTCCAATACGTTCTTAACCCTAGCTTCTTCTAAGTCTTGCTTCTTCTCTACAGACTTGGCAGTCCCTTCAGGTGTAACAAAGTCTTGGGCAACTATACCCTTGCCAGACCTAACCCTCTTGTCTACTTCCTGCGGTGTAAACTGACCTATCTCAACATCGCCCCTGTCAAGCATAGTAGCTTTATCTTCCTCAGAAGCGGTAGTGTATCTTTGAATCCTTGCCCTAGTACCTAAGATTGTTGAGGTTGTTGGGATTGACTCGGCCTCTTGGCTCCTACGCACGGCAAACGTATTTTCCTGCCGCCGCTGTTCGTTCTTGATTGCGGTGTTAAGTTCCTTGAGTGCTCGCTCCCTGCCGATCTTAACCTCTGCGCCCTGCGAGCTAGGAGGAATAGCATCTACCCCCTCATTGTTGTAAGTCTGGTAAGCTTCAGTGGCTAGACCCTTAGCAATCTCAGCACCTTCCTCAGTGATTACACCCTCTTTAACTTGCTGATCGAACCCAGCGTGAACTTGATCCAGTGTCATGTTCGATCTGTAGCGATCCTTAATGCGGTCTTGGATTACACGGGCATACTCAGGCGACATATCTTTAGTCAGGTTAGCTGCCGTAATCTCAAACGGAGCCATACCAAACTCAGCAATGCCTTCTAAGAATACACTCTTCCAATCATCAACCTTACCCTCAGAGTTAAGCTGACCGAAGAACTCACCGGATGCCCCAAGTGTTCCTTGAAATGCTAATGGTGCAGCGTATGGCGCGACCTTCTCAGTGCCTAGGTAGCCTAAGCGAGCAGCCCTGTTAAGCATCCCCTCTTGTGCAAGCCTTGGAGCAGCAGCACGACTACCAGCAGCGGAGGCAATCTTCTCGCCTATCTTGACGCCCCTACCAGCCAGACCCATAGATAAAGTATCAAACAAAGCAATAGGCATACCGTACTTGGCTGCTTTGCTTCTGGCTTTCTTTAGTGTTTCAGGATCATTGAGAGAATCAAACAAGGCTTGCGGGTCATCCATTATATCACGACCAACCGTCGCTTCGATTGTCTCCATGAACTTAGAGGATGCAGATAAGTCGTAAGATGTCTTACCCATGCCACCAGCCGCACCCCACAAAGCACCCGCACCAGCAGTAACAGCAGACCCCGGCCCTGTCACCGCTCCAGCAGCAGCACCAGTAGCAGCACCAGTAGCAGCACCGCCAGCAACATTCTTCCAGCCGTTATGAAGTAGGGCGGAGAGAGATTCTGTTGTTACCTCGGCTAAGATAGCTGGAGTTTCCTTTAGACCCCAGAACTCACCCCAAGCATTTAAGAATCCGTCAGCCTCTTGGAACTCTTTGAAGTGCTCCGAAACCTCTAGGTCATCTAGTTCTTGCCTGACCTTAATTAAATTCTCAGCGTCCTCCCTAGTGAACTCCTTATTGACTCCAGAGAATGACGTAACAATATCCGCTTGCTTGGACATCAGTACGCCTCGCTTGCGTGGGTCATTAAGGTATGTGGCGAATATCCCTCGCTCTTCCTCTGGCTTCTCCATTGCTTGCTGGAAGCCCTGAACAGTCTGCCTGTCAAAAGCAGCACCATTCTCTCTGTCTTTGATTCTTTGGTAGGAGTCCCTGTACTGGTTAAGCTCAGGGTGTGATCTCCAAGCGTCTGGGTCTTTAGTCAGAATAGCAATCCCAAGCTGGGCATCAGTGTACTCAGCTTGATCTGGATACCGCTGCCGCCACCAATCAAATATAGAAGTCATTGCTTAATCTTTGCTCAGGGAGTCATATTCCTTCTGGAGTTTAATAACAAGTGCGTTGGCTTTCTTAACGTCTGCTTTGGTTACACCGCTCTTGCCGACAGGTGGCATTCTGGAAAGATCGTACTTAGCCTTATTAAGATTATTTAATGCTCTTTGTTTTTTTTCGTCGAACTCTTTCTGTGCTTTCTCTTCCTTGTTCATCTTCTCCCTGTACTCACGGCCCTTAGCAAAATCTTCTTCTGTAAGTCTTTCGCCTTTAATCCCCATAGGGACTCTAGTTTTACCATCCTCAAGGAGCATATAATCCACCCCCTCAATTGGCTCATGTGGGGTAGGTGCTGGTTGATCGGGCGGTGCGGCTGGCACTCCGGTATTATTGTTTGGCAGAATCATTTCCGTTGGCCCCATTTGCTCACTTGTTGGCTGCTCAGAGCGAGGGGATTGAGAGGGTGAGGGGGCGAGGAATGGGTTGCCAAGCTTCCATCCGTTAAGGAAATTAAATGTTTCTTGCGCGGTGGCTGGATCAAATTTCTCCCATTCGGTTTTAGGCACACCTGTAAGATTCAGTCCTGACGGGCTTATGATTCTTGTTTCACTGTAAGGTACGGTTTGTGGCCCCGTGGGCTCGTTAGCAAATGTAACACCACCACCACCTTGGGAAACAACCCTATCACCGTAAGTCATCTGAACCTGAGAAGGCCCGTACCTAGCTAGTGTGGATTTCTTTAAGTTCTCCCAAGCAGGAAGAGTTGCGCCCATATCAAGTACCATGTTCTTAATTGGTTCGCCTGTATCCTTATTGAATAGCGTTTCCTCCCTGCCTTCCACAATATGAGTTCTATATGGCTTAGTCGGGTGCTCCATGAATTTTAGAGCCCTTTGAAACTCAACATTATCAGGGTCTATTAAATGAGAAATACCATTCTTCCTTGCGTCCTCTTCTATAAAGAACCTAGTAATCATACCATCGACACCATACTGCCCTTGCGTAGCTCTAATTTGCTCTAGCTCTGGGCCATATTTTTTTGCATCAATGGAAATTTTAGCAACAGCTACCATATCGTCGTACTTGAGCTTTGCCTTACCTGCTTCTGAGTTTTGTAATCTAGCAAAATGCTCCTTGAATCCAGCACCTAACTGTTCTCTTCTATTAGCGATGTGAGCCTGAGTAGAAGCATTCCCTCCCGTGTAAGTAGTAATACGGTCAAGCTCGGTAATGAGTCTGCCCCTAAAGTCAGGAAAGCTTTCGCCCTCTTTCGGCCCCGCCACCATGATTTCGTTAAAGGCTGTGGCTCCTTTTTCAAATTCCTCCTTGTGCTTGATGGCAGTGTCAGCACTCTTAGCACCTTCTTCAGCTTTGTTTAAGTTAAAAGCAGCAATTTTAAGATTAGCCTCCGATTGCTTTAATGAGGCAGCAGCTTCCTTTCGCTTTATGGCTCGATCCTGTTCAGCGTTTTTGTCGTAATCATTAGCCTTAGCCAGAGCAAGATTTGCGTCAGCTTCCTTCTGTGTAGCTTCAGCCTTAGACTTTTTAAGGTAATCATCGGAAAGCTGCTGATACCCCACATCATCAATACCAGAACGAATCTTCTTTGTGTGTTGGTTTTCTTGGGCTAGTTTATTTGCCTCCTGCTTGGCTTGCCTTGCCTTGGCTGCTCCCTCTTTAATGGCAGACTTTTCTTTCTTATAGAACTGCCCCTGCATCGGGCCTTCCTTTAGGTAATCACGTTCTAAGGCTTTAGCTTTGTTGCCGTCACCTGACTGCCAAGCTGCTTCAATCTCGCTCTGCTGTTCTGGGCTTAGGCTTGGACTAGCCTCATAGTGACCACCCTTCTCTAAGGCGTCGGTTTCTAGTTCCATTCTGCGAGCCTCTTGCCTATTGACAGACGCAGCGGCGTTGTTTGCTCTGCGGGAGGCTTTGTCATTTTTCTTTTGACGCTTATCTGTCCTGCGTTGACGGGCTCTGTCCATAATGTCTTGCCCTGCTTTCCAGCCAAATTCAAAACTCATAATAATATCTCCTTATCTACCCTTTTAGAAAATTACCAAACCCCTTAGCGAAACTACCTTTAGCAGCACTGCCAGAAATAGCAGTTCCTATTCCTCCGGTTACTGCGCCAAGACCGATATTAGCCACACCTCCCAGCACTGCACCGAATGGATCACTTTGGTTAGCCATCTGAGTGCCGTATATCTGAGCCTGTGTCCCGAATATGTTAGAGGCAAAGGAAGTAGCCTGAGCCCCAGCGTTAGCATTCAGCCCGATACCAGCACCTAGCCCTTGTCCCATCATAGGAGCAGCACCCTGTTGAGCACCTGCAACCTGACCGAACTGCGCTGTCTGCGGCTGACCCACATAAGAGCGAGCCATGTTCATACGCTGAGTAAGAAGCTGTCGGCCCATGTTATACTGCGAGAGAGTCTCCTGAATAGCAGGGGCAGTTCCAAGCATAGGCCCACCGCGAGCAGCAGAGGATCGTCGGAATGCCTGTTCAGCAAACTTAACCTCTTCGTCAGACAACTGCGTACCCTTCTCTAGCTCACTCAATGTCATCTCAGCTAGTCGCCGCCGTACCTTAAACCCAACAGGATCAGACTCCTCGATACGTTTCAACGCTTGGTCAGCAAAGTCAGCACCGTACTTCTTCTGGATGTCCAAGGCAGTCTGAGCCATTGAGTCAGCACTCTGCCTGTAGGCTTCTAGGTTAGTTACCTGCTGGTCTAGGTCAGATATGCCACGGAAGTCGTAGTCAATAGTCTCGCCACCTACAGTAATAGACCCGAACCCGCCCAGCTTAGCCGCAGCTTCAATAGCTTTACGGGCAGGTAAGGTTCGGATGTCGGCCATGATACCTTCTCGGTTGGCCTCTGCATAATTAGGGGCGGCAGGAGGAGGTGGTGTGCCTTTGTTGACAGCATCAGCAGCAGCCCAATACCTTTCACGGTAAGAGTCTGTAATGCCCTTTGCTATTTCAAGAAGCTTGTTGTACATACTGTTCCTCCCAAGAGTTCATTGCGTTGTCGTATAAGTTTCGGATTTGTGATTTGTCTAGTTCTACTAAATTCTCAATAAAGAGAAACTGTCCGTATAGATCGCCGCCCCAGTATCCCGTTATGTATGCTTCCGCTATATCTGGCTGGTGATCGTTTATCCATACAAAGCTTCTTCCTAATTCAACTGCGTCTAGGCTACCCTGTTGCGAAGAAGTTCGGTACGCCTCCCCCACATACACTCCCACTGGCAGCGGGTTCTGCATCTTCACATTCGCTGTCGGAGGTTTGTTCTCGTACTGTCTCCCTTTTACAACTGTGCCTTTGACTATCACTGAATATCCTCTCTATTAGTTGTTGTGAAAGTTCTCTTCTTTTACCATGTCTAAGAGCGAGAACTCGCAACCTTCTCCAATCGGGAACCCTCTCCGCAAACTCATTGATACAAGTTGCGGTTGCCCATCTTTCAGAGCATACGATGTCCGACAAGTAGAAGCTATCGCCTTCTTGGTTGAAGGGTTGCCAATGCCGATCCAAGTCGTTTTCATTGATTCGGTATCCCACTCCCATCCCAACCAATACACCATCCTGCTCGACGAGGCAGAGACTTCCATTTTGTTGATGGAACTTGATGTATATTTCCAAGATATTGTCCGGCCATCCACCGAAACAGAGCCCTCTGGTATCATATCGCCTGATGAAGCTAATGACATCAGATACAGAAAATCGTTTGTGTTCGTCATTGGTCATCTCTCCAGAGCCATAGTGTTCATAAACGCACTGGTTTTAATCGACCTAACTAATAACCTACCTGAGCTTGCCTTGATCTTAAACCTAGCCTCATTGAACTCACCCTTTGTGCTTAGGGAGAATGAGCGAGAGAACGGGCCAACAGCAGGTAGGGTAAACGGCAAAGTAACTGGGAGCGTAACCGATGATGTCTGGGTGGAAATGTTATTCTCGATCAATATGTCAGTAGCACCAGCTTCTTCATCAAGGGTTGCATATACTTCCGCGCAATGACACCCAGCAATGCTATTCTCAAACTCTATGTCTAAATGGTTCCCCAGCTTGGGTGATAAAAAGTCTCCGTAAACATGACCCCTACTGATAAGAAAGCTTTCTATGTCTACTGAGTTGTCCTGATAGGTGGATGAAGCCAAAGAAGATTCATTAACGTAATCAAGCCATGTAAGCACATTGCCGCTATTGTCTCCCATTATAAGCTTAGGGTAATTATTAAATGCAGACTCGGCGTACACGTTATTAGTCCATCCTGTCCAGTATCCACTCCAAGACCTAGTTACAGTATTAAATACAATAGTATAGTCAGGGGTTGTGGCGTTATCTAAAGGAACACTAATAATGTACCTATTGTTCCAGAACTTAGCGCATGAGTTTTGTGCATAGCCCCAGTTAATTCTCTGTATAAGATCGTCAATAGGAGTAGAGATAGGCTCGGATACAGAACTCTGAGCACCTGAGAGAATAGTGCGTACAGTGCGAATACCATCCCGCGCCAAGAAAAACACATCAGACCCAGCCTGTGCTATAGTCCTGCCAGCAACACAACCAACAGTATTATCAATTCTATTGACCGCCCAGCCACTAGCAGATGATTGAGACGGGTCAGTCACCACCACATGAATAGAGCGTTCCTTAAATACAACTAAATTAAAGTTATACCAGCTTACTATGCCAGTAATGGGATCACCTTCACCGCCCCCCACTCTAAACTGAAACCCAGTTCCCCAAGTAGTTCCATCTAGAATATCGCTCGCCGCAACTTCATCGTCGTAGTTGTTATTGTTTGCGGAGAAAAGCCTGTTAGTGTGGGATATTAAGAACTTACCCCTAGGTATTGATGAGCCTTCGTCCGTAACTGCTGAACCGTTGTAGGAGTGCAAGTTACCGCTCCCGTCCGTCATAAACATTTTGTCCACTAACTGAGCGAACTCAACATTATTAGAAGCTGATGGAGTGTACCCTGATACGCTAGAAAAGGTTGATCCAGTTGACTTATACAGAACACCATTAGATACAGCTAGAATCTCTTCATAGGAAGGCGTGTCAAAAAAGGTTAGCCCCTTGATCGGATTCGTCAGAGTAGAGCCTACAATAGAAGTTCCTCGCCTAGTAGAAATAGCACCGAACTTGTCGATGTCCATATTCTTGGCTTCGTGGAACTGGCCTTCTTTTAAGAGATTAGCGCGTACATTGCTTATCTGACCGCCGATAAAACTACCGGACAAGTCGTAAGCTAACTGGTCATCAAGACCATCGTTGTAGTGTACAGGCATTAGTTACTGAAATCGTTTAAGTCCCAAGACGCTTCTACTTGAGGAATAATCCTAGTGTCACTTGCTGATTGGTGAGTCTCCAAATCCTTAACTATCATTAGCTGGGCTGAAGCCTCCTGAAATTTAACCTGTGCTTTTTGGTACTGACGTAAATGCTCTAGCATATCACCCTCCACAAAGGATAAGAGCGAGTTATCTATACCGTTAATCAAAGGTGAATCGTTATCGGTCAGTTCTGTTATCTTGAGCTTGCCTAGGACTAGAAGCGTTTTAGCCTCCTTCGGCTTCCTGAGCAGCCTAATTTTTGCCTCACCCGTGGAAGCATTTGAAAGGACAATGAAATTGGCAACCTTACCTGTCTCAGAGAATAATTTAGGGTCAATCCTAAACACGGCTGAGTAGTCGATAGGTGTAATTTCTTCATCATCCCAAGAGGCAGCTACAGGAAAATGAACTGCTGTGTTTAGTGTAACTTCCTCAGTGTCAGCGGCAACAGAATACGAGGTAGTTCCCAGAGCTTCACGCCATAACGCAGAGTTCCATATCATCTCATACCTACGATCAATAAAGGACTTCAAAAGATTCAGACTCCCTTGATCTGTTTTCTGAAGCTTATCCGCCACAAATTGAGCTATAGATGATTTAGTCATTTACTGATTCTTTATTTTACCAAGTTAATTCAATTCTTCCAACGCCCCCATCTGCGCCAGTATTGGCGTATTGGCCCCCAGTTCCACCGGAGCCGTATCCAGAGCCGTTAGACCCGCCGCTTTGAGGCCCACTATATCCGTAGCCGTAACAGCCCACATTCGCGCTCACCATAGCTAACGTATTACTGCTGCCTACTGGCGTTCCGTTAGCCGCCCTCACGCAAGACGCCCCTGAACTCCAAGAGCCACGGCTAGACGTAAACCCAGTGGACTGCCCGCAAGGCCCGCCTTCCCCGCCAACAGCACGGGCAATGTCCGTCCCAGACCGAGCTATGAATGAGTCGCCGCCATCTGAGCCGTGAGAACTACTTCTTCCACTACTCCCCCTAGCTGAGTTTATGTTGTTCCATCCATTAAAATAAGTTGAACCCCAGTCGCCCTCCTCGCCAACCTCAATAGTTAGCACTTCGTTAGGAGTGACTGAGTAGGATTGCTGGTTTATGTAGCCACCAGCACCGCCGCCACCGCCAACCCATAAGTCACCGTTACTATGACAACCGCCACCGCCACCGCCAGCCCCAATAACCGTAGCAGTCAGGCTGTAAACACCTGCGGGAACTGTGAATGTGGTTGACCCAGCGGTGGTAAAGTTCTGACTGCCGCTTTCATACAAAGCAGACTTCCATGAGCCTCCGTCATTTACATAAACATCAAGACAGGACTTCCATGCCCCGCCATCATTGACATGAACTTCTTGCGCCTGTTTCCAAGTGCCGCTGTCGTTAACGTGCAAACTCATGTTGCAACTTTGTACCAAACATCACCATCAGCACCGCCAGACGGATCACTTGTAGAGACTGTTTTGGTTCCCTTCCCGTTTAGCCCTGCTGCAATTTTTGAGTCAGTAACGGCGGCGTCAGCTATCTTTGCTGTAGTTACAGCACTATCAGACACCATGTCTGTGGCAACCTGAACTTCCCCTACCTCACCAGCCGTGGCCGCACCTAGCAATCTATTGTCAGTGGCAGTATCCTGAATCTTAGCGTAGGTAACGGCGTCATCGGCAACCTTAGCTGTAGTTACATTAGCGTCCAGTATCTTTGCGGTTGTTACAGCACTATTGTTAATCTTAGCTGTTACTACTGCATTATCGTTAATGGTAGCATTGCCTATTAGATTGTTAAGATCACCGTGAGTTACGGATTGACCCGATGTGAATGTTGTACCACCCGTTAAGTCTGGCATTTTATTCTGCTTTCTTTTTAGCTAGTGCTGACCACACCAAGCCAATGATTGTAATTACTGCGCCAACCAAGGCTTCCACCTCAGTCTCCGCAACCATTCCTCTAGCTACTAATGCGCCTCCACCCGCTGTTAGGATGTGACGAATTATTCCGTTAAGGATTGAGTCTTTATTTTTAATATCCATTTTTTCCCTTTTTGTTTTTTCCTTTTTTTGGGGGTCTACCCCTTTTTTTACCGTATGTTCCTTTTCCTTTTGGCATATTATCCTCCGAATAGTTTACTTAACGCTAATCCTCCACCCGCTGATCCTGCGCCGACAGCCCCTAAGAGCCACCATTTGAATGTCTCTAACTTCTCAATTCTTACCTGATGGTCGTCTAATTGTCGAATCATTCTGTCAAGCTTATCTGTATTTCCTACCTGCCTCGCCTCCATGCGGGTTAGAATAGAGTCAATACTGTCTGGGTTGTATTCGTTCATACTAGCACTTCCACCTTTTGCGGGCTTGATTGAGGCGAGAGTTTGGGTCTTTCGCTGCTTTTGGGAACTTCTTAGCTTGTCCCGCTGATCTAGCGCAGTAAGATTTTCGCCGCTTAGAGTCCTTGCTTCCCGCCTTAACTTTGCCAGTTACAGCAGTCTTTAGCTTTGATCCAGGATTTGCTCGGCGGTGAGCAGCTACACCTTTCTTAGTCATTCCTGCCCCTGACTTGGTGGGACGGTAGTTAGCCCCCTTGCCCTTTGTGGTTCTGGCGATTGACTTAGGCATCCTTCTCCTCCTCTTCTCCAGCTTCCATCCGGTCACGCTCGGCCTGTTCGTCTGGGTTCAGCGGCCACTCTGGCTTAATCTTGTCAAAATCTTCGTAGCTTTCGGCAGTGCTGTACTGGTTTTCCAACCGATCCGCCTCGGCAATTACAGCAGCACGGTATTCGGCCCAATCATCAGTCACCACTCGGCTACGCTCCACGCTGGCAATCACCATCCAATCGGATTGAGCCAACATCTTACCCGCAGTATCTTTAGCCCGCGCTATGCCGTCACTCTTCTCACGATCCAACGGCGCACGGACTACTGGTGGTTCTTCAGGCGTCACCCAGCTAATGCCTTGAGCATCTTTGTCGGCAGGTGTGGATAGCCGAAGCCAGTTGGCTGGAAATGAAATTGAATTATGGCTGAAGGCTTTGTCTAGCGGGAGTGCG
>Ga0114933_10000872_pt1 | contig 35387 bp, 38 predicted proteins | sample 4SBtaG_FD_89691 | JGI IMG/M metagenome (GOLD analysis project Ga0114933, IMG submission 89691) | Deep subsurface microbial communities from Kolumbo volcano to uncover new lineages of life (NeLLi) - 4SBTROV12_W25 metaG | ecosystem: Environmental > Aquatic > Marine > Volcanic | place: Kolumbo... | reverse complement strand
CTCGCCGCCCTCCTTCCGCGGCCTCAGCGTCGAGAGCCCGGCTCAGCCTGGAGCGGCGCGGCCGCAGGCCCTACGCCGCGGAAGGCGGACGGCGACGCGGGAGGCTGGGGCCGCATGGCCCCCGAGCCGACCAAGGCGCTGTTGCCGCATGGCGCCTCAGCCGACCAAGTCGCCGTTGCCGCATGGCCCCCGAGCCGACCAAGTCGCCGTTGGGACAGCCCGGTTCTCGCCGCCCTCCTTCCGCGGCCTCAGCGTCGAGAGCCCGCCTCAGCCTGGAGCGGCGCGGCCGCAGGCCCTACGCCGCGGAAGGCGGACGGCGACGCGAGAGGCTGGGGCCGGATGGCCCCCCAGCCGACCAAGGCGCCGTTGGGACACACAGTCGCCCCGCCCAGCAAATGCCCGAGAACCAAGCAGAGGTCGTGGGTTCAAGCTCAAAAACCAAGGAAGCCGCCAACGATGGTCGACGGCTCCTGATGGTGGAGAAGATGGGACTTGAACCCACGACCTCTGCGTTGCGAACGCAGCGCTCTCCCAGCTGAGCTACTCCCCCACGGGGGAGCCGGACTTAACGCCTCACCCCAGGTTGTCACTCACCGCGCGTACCCGGAACCCGGCTCGCAGCAGGCGCTGGTGGAGATCCGCCGGCGGCTTGCGCAACACGGTGCGCACAATCGTGCCTTCTCGGTAGCCGATCAGGGTCGTCCATCGGGCCGGACCCACCGTCACGGCGGTGCCGTCAGGGATCGGCCGGACCTCGTCCACCGATCGGATGACCGCTGCCTTCACGTCCAGGCCCTGACAGGTCTCCATCCACTCGGCCAGGGTCGCCGGCTGGAGGGTCGACGACGGTGTCGGTGACTTCATAGAAGACCCACCCATAACGCCACTCCGAGCGCAGGGGCCGCACGGTCCGTACGCCCAGCTCGTGGACCTGTTCCTGGGCCAGCCAAGGGGCCACGACCGGGGCCTGGGTCCAGTCCTCCTGGAACCAGAGCACGTAGTGGATCTCCTCTCTGGCGAGCCAGTCTCCGAATTCGGCCTGGCTCCAGAGGGTGACCTCGCCCGTCTCCGGGTTCCGGATCTCCTCCACCACGTCCATCCAAGACCACAGCGTGCGGTCGTGCTCCCGGCGGTCGAGCCAGCACCCGGGGATGTTGTCCACGATCACCGGGTGGTCTTCGGGCACCTGCTCCTCGATCCACTTGGCCAGCGCCAGCTGGGGCGCGTACAGCTCCTGGGACACCTCGAGCTGGCGGAGCGTCTCCACGACCATCGCGTGGCCCGCCTGGCCGAGCACGATCAGCACCAGGGCCCCGGCACCGACGCTTCCCAGCACGCGGCGCACGCGGTCTGCCGCTTGCCACAGCACCGGTGCCGCCACGAGGATCAGGAACGGCAGCACGCCATGGAGCCACTTCCAGTACAGGTTGTGCCCGGGATCATGCTGGGCCAGGAAGCCGACACCCAGCCAGAACGCGAGCAGGCCGGCCGCAGCGACCCGCAGAGTCCTGCGGGGATCGTGCCGGCGCACCGGACCGAACAGCAGCCCGCCCAGAGCACAGGCCCAGATCCCCCACCCGAGGCGGCTCGGCAGCACCTCGCCAACCAGACGCAGGCAGATCACCAGCCCGCCGGCCACGCGCGTGGGGAGCGGCACGGTCTCCTGCACCCCGCCCGTCTCCAGGTTGACCGACACGCTGTGACCCCAGAAGGCCCAGGTCCCGTGGTCGATGCGGCAGTACGCGGCCCAGACCAGCACGAGCGCCGCCATCGGCAGTGCCGCAAGGGCGAGCCTGCGGAGCCTTGGCCGCCGACCCAGGGCATGGAGCGCAAGGGCTGGGGTCCAAGCCACGAGGGCGTCCATGCGGGTCAAGAAGGCCGCACCCGCGAGCCACGAGGCCCCGCCGATGCGCTCCCTTGTGGCCAGGGTCAACGAGCCCAGCAAGAGGGCTGCATAGAGCGGCTCCCGAAGGCTTGAAGCGCTGTAGAGCGCCAGCTCGGGCTGCAGGATCAACAGCACGGCCACGGTCCACGCGACCCGCCGACCGAACAGCCGGTCGGCGAGCGCGACCCCCAGGCCGACCGTCACCAGGCCGGAAACGAATGCCACGGTGTGGGCCGCGATCACGGCATCGCCGACGACCGCCATCACCGCTGCGGACAGGCCGTAGTACAGCGGCAGGTGGTTCATGTCGTAGTGGAGGAAGCCGCCGTCCAGCACACCCCGCACCATGGCCAGGTTGCCGTAGTCGCTCTCCTCCCAGCCGGCGTAGCGCAGGGCGAGCCAGATCCGCCAGGCCGCCGCCAGCGCCAGAGAGCTCGCGAGCAGGGTTCGTCTGGAACCGCGCAGAGCTCAGGCCGACTGGCTGCAGGTCATGGTCGCAGTCTATGCGACGGTGTGGCCCCGCCCCAGAGCGTTCGCGTCGCGGTCGGCGTGGAGCTTGGCTCCAGCCCGACCGCGACGCCCCCCTCCCTGGCTCAGGCCCGTCACTCAGGGTCGGTGCCCCTGCAGGCCTGGTCTTGGAATTCGCTCAGTTGTCCAGGTCGTAGAACAGCGGCTCGCGGTCCATGCGCTTGAGCAGGGCCGCCAGCGCCGCGGTCTGCTGCTCCGTCAGGTCCACGAAGCGCACCCCGCAGCCGTCCAGGTCCGAGCCCTGGCCGCGGTGCCAGCAGACCTCGCCGGCCAGCACCATCGACTCGCCTTCGCCCACCTTGACCGCGACCTCGATCCGACTGCCGACGTCGGGCGGACAGTGGGTGGCGATGAAGAGTCCGCCTTCGGAGATGTCCTCGGTGAAGCCCGTGAAGAAGTTGGTCTCGGAGAAGCCGGTGATCTCCGCCTCCAGGCACACGCGCTCATGGACTCGACGCTCCGCGGCAGACTTCTCCTGTTGGCGACGCTCGACCTCCACGGCTTCGCGCATCTCCTCGGCCTCTTCGTCCGAGGGTCGGACCCACCGGGTCATGCTCTTGAAGAATTCCATCCGGTCCTCCATGGGGGGGCGGGGGGCGGTTTCCCGTTCAATCAGCAGATCGGCGCAGGGGATGCCCGGCGTTAGAGTCCAGGCTGAATTTCTCGACCCAGGGGCGCACCATGGGCGCTGGCAGGATCCAGAGCGGCTTCGTGACGGGAGAGTCCGGCCTGAAGCTCTACTGGAGGTCGGCGGGCGAGGGACCGGCCATCGTCTGCTGCAACGGCCTGGGGGTCTCGACCTTCTTCTGGAAGTTCGTGGTGGCCCACTTCTCGGACACCCATCGGGTGGTGGTGTGGGACTACGTGGGCCACGGCCAGTCCGATCGCCCAGCGAGCGTGGACCAGGTCCACACGGACATGCCGTCCTTTGCCCGAGATCTGGCCCGCATCACCCAAGAGCTGGACCTGGGGCCGGCCGTGTTGCTGGGGCACTCAATGGGGTGCCAGGTGATCCTGGAGTTCGCGCTCCAGCACCCCGACCGGGTCGCCGGCGTGGTGCCGATCCTGGGCACCGCCGGCCGCGTCCTGGACACGTTCAACGACACAGCGCTGTCGTACTACGGCTTCAAGGCCATCCGCCGCCTGGCCCGCTACACCGGACAGGCCTTCACCGAAGTGTTCCGGGTGTTGGTCGACAACCCGATCGCCTGGCGGGTCACGCTGCTCACGGGTCAGCTCGACCCCTACTACGCCCAACGCGAGGACTTCCGACCCTACCTGGAGCACCTCGCGGCCTTTGACCCCCACCTGTTCCTGGCGCTGGTCTGGGACGCCCACTGCCACGATCTCTTTCCCCGGCTCGGCTACCTGGCCGTGCCAGCCCTGGTGATCGCCGGCGAGTGCGACAAGTTCACCCCGCTCTGGACGTCCCGCAAGATGGCCGAGCGCATCCCCGGGGCCGAGCTGATGATCCTGGCCGACGGCAGTCACGCGGCCTTGATCGAGCAGCCCGAGGACATCAACCACCGCCTGGCGCGCTTTCTCGAGGAGCGGGCGGCATTTGGCGACTGAGCCCGGGAAGCGTCAGCGGCTCTCGGCCCGGGCCTTGAAGGCCTGGAGCATCTGGGGGAGCTCCTTGCCGACCAGTGTGTTCACCAGGCTTCCAGGCAGGAACACGCCGATCTGCAGGTCGATGCTGTAGGTCGCTCGGGTCCGGGCGCCGTCGTCGAGAGACTCGAGCACCCAGCTTCCGTCGTTGCTCCGGAACAGTCCCGAGACCAGCGACCAGCGCAACCCGGGCGGGTCCTGGCGCTCCAGACGGAGGGTGTAGCGCACCGGGCGGATCAGGTTCAGCTCGAACTCTACCTCCCAGCCGGCGTCGTCCTGCCGGACGACTCGGGTGCTGCGCACGTGGGGCAGGAAGTCCGGGTAGCTGCGAAAGTCCGCGATCACGGCGAGCACCGCCCGGGGTGAGACGTCGACTTCGATGGTCTGGGTTGCGCTGGGCACGGACGCAGGTCTATCCGCTCAGAGATGGGGGCCGGAAGCGTTCGAGCTCCGGAGGCACCAGGACCGGCCGCTTGTCCGGCCCCAAGCAGGCCAGGCTGATCCGTGCGAGCGCAACGGTCCGACCGTCGACCTCGAGCCGTTGGGCAAAGGTCGCCGACGCGGCCCGGAGCCGCTCGACCCACGAGACCACCTGCACGACCTCGTCGTACCGGACCGGCGCCAGGAAGCGGACCTGGGCCTCGACGACCGGCGTGACGATCCCTCGCACCATCAAGGACTTCAGCGGCACCCCATGGGCCCGCATGAGTTCGCTGCGGCCGGCCTCGCACCAACGGAGGAAATTGGCGTGGTAGACCACCCCGGCGGCATCCGTGTCCCCGAACAAGACCCGGATCTCGGTGCGGTGGGTCAAGGTGCCCGCCACGGGTGGGGGCAGCCTGCGCAGGCTCACCGGCGGCCGGAGCGGCGCCGACGCCGGCGGCGCTTGCGACCCCCGCCGCCGCCCTTGGCTTCGCCCCCCCCGGGAGTCCCGTCGGCGGGACCGCGCTCTGCGGGATCGGGCAGCCCGGGGATCTGACGAGCCAGCTGACGATGGGCCCGCTGCCGGAGCTGAGGGTCCTTGACGAGGAGCTGGATCGCCGCCCGACGCGCCCGGATGAACAGGTCGCGGTCCGCGAGGGGGTCACCGAGATCAAAGGTGGGCAGCTCCTGTGCCCGCCCCCCCAGCAGCGCGTCGTCGCCGCGCTTGAGGCGGTCCTGCTCGGCGATCGCGAAGCCGTCGCGCTCCTGCTCGACGAGCTCCACGACGGCGAGGCCGGCCGGGTCCGGTTCCTTGGACACGACCAGCACGCACCGGCCCTCGCCGCGGCCCAGGGAGACGTGCCCGCGAAGGCGGTGCAGACGGACCAGATCGAAGCGATCGGCGTTCTCGACCACCATCGCCGTCGCGTTGTGGACCTCTGGCGCGTCTTCGATGCTGGTGGTCGCCAACAGCACGTCGATCCGCCGCTGGCGGAAGTCCTCGTAGATGCGGAAGCGCTCGTCGCGGCTCATCGTGCCGTGGTACAGCGCGACACGGGCGCCGTCGAGGGCCTCCTTGGCGAGCGCATCGGCCAAGGAACTCCCCCGAGCGCGGTCCACCACGTCGGCGCCACGGCTGAGCGGGAACACGATGTAGGCCTGTTGCCCGGCTTCGAGGGTCTCCCGGATGACCTCGAAGGCCCGCTGCCTGGAGTCGGGCGGCACCACCTCTGTAGAGACCTGGCTGCTCTCACTGGGCGCCAGGATGGTCAGGTCGTAGGTGGCGAAGAGTGTGAAGACGAGAGTGCTGGGGATCGGCACGGACGTGACAACCAGCAAGTCCGGGTTGTGCTTGCCCTGACCCAGATCCGCCTGGGTCACGGTGCCGAAGGACTGGCGCTCTTCGGCGACGACCAGGCCGAGCTTCTTGAATTCGGGCAGCCCGTCCGGGCGCTCGAGCAGATCCCGGCTGGCGAAGACGATGTGGGCCTCGCCCCGCCTGAGGGCATCCAGCTGAGCCTTGCTCGGATCACGGCCGAGCAGGTGCGGCACCAGGCCGACCGAGCGCAGCAGAGGCTCGGCAAACATGTAGCGGTGCTCGGCGGACAGCGGGTCCGGCGCGAGGAACAGGACCTGTGAGCGACCCTCGGCGACCATCACAGCGGCCATGAGCGCGACCAGGGCCTTGCCACTGCCCACGTCGCCCTGGAGCAGCCGGACCATCGCCACGGGCCGCCCCAGGTCTCGGCGCACGTCGTCGAAGGCGCGCTCCTGCTCGTCGTTGAGCTCGATGCCGTGCTGGACGCAGAGCTGGGCCAGCAGGTCGTGTGCGAGCGGATGACCCAGCCCCTTCGGGCGCACGATCTTCTCGGCCGACTGGGTGAGCCGGTAGTGGAAGAACTCATCGAAGACCAGCCGCTTGCGACCCTTGCCACGCGGCCCCAGGGGCCGGTGCAGGCTGCGGTAGGCATCGGCCAGCCCAGGCACCCTCGCCGTGCCGAGGAGCTCCCTGGGCACCGGGTCGATCAGGCGCGGCAGACTGGTGGCCACCACGTCGTGCAGCAGGCCCCAGAGGGCCTCGTCCGGGACGCCCTCGAGCCCATAGGTCGGCCGCCACACCCGGTCCTCGCGGCCGGCCTTCCAGGGCAGGGCGTCCTGGAGCACCAGCCCCTGCGCCGTGTGGCGGAGGGTGCCTGCGAGCAGGACCTCGTCCTCGGGCAGGGTGTACCCGAGGGCATGGGGCCAGGCGTCTGGCCAGCTGCAGCGCACGATGTGGGGCCCGACACCGAAGTGCAGGTGAGCCTGGTTGCCGTCGGGGTGCAGGCTGCGCCAACGCACCATGACCACCCCATGCAACGCGACCGCCGTGCCGTCCGGGGGCGGGTCCTCGGCCAGGTCGGCGACGTGGACGGGCTGGGCACCCTGGGGGAGGGTGCGCAAGAGCTGATCGACGCGCTCGATGCCCAGGTTCTGGAGGGCCAGGACGAGCTCGGCCGTCGCGCCCCGCAGCTCGGAGACCGCTCGCCCGGTGTCGCGCTTGTCACCGAACTCCAGGGGAGAGAGCTTCGGCGGGTTCGGCCGGCGCCGGGGCCGGGGCTCCAGCGTCGCCTGGGCAGCGCCCTGACCGCCGCGCCCGGCGGCGTGGGACCGGTCGTCGGCAGGGTCGGACGAGCCCTTGGCCCCAGTGACGGCCCCGCTGACCAGCAGTGCGCGAGGGCGCAGCAGCGCTGGGGTGGGATCGGCCCTGTCCAGGGCCTCTCCCAGGGCCTCGATGGCTGCCTGGAGAGGCTCCAGGCGCAAGGTCCACGCCAGCCCGTCCACCGGTGCCAGAGCTTCGATGGCTTGGTCGAGACCCGGCAGGACCGCCTGGGGCGCACGCCGAGCCAGCGCGGAGAGGCGGGGTGCACAGGTGGCTCCCAGCCAGCGGGCCTGCCACAGGTGGGCGCCTTGCTCGCGCGTGGACCACAGCAAGGTGTTCCGGATGGCCCGGATCGTTCCCACAACAGGAACCGGGTCAGCCTGTCGCCGTGGGCCTGGTGCGTCGGTCGGAGGCGCCGGGGCCGGCCCTGTCTCCGGGGCTGGGCTCTGTTCGGTCATGGGAATCCCGGACGCTAGGAGTAGTGCACTTCGAGGATCTCGAAGGTCCGCACACCCCTGGGGGTCTTGACGGAGACCTCGTCGCCCACCGAGCGGCCGATCATGGCCTTGCCGATCGGGGAACTGAAGCTGATGCAGCCCGCCTTGATGTCGACTTCTTCGGTGCCGACGATGCGGTAGGCGAGCTCTTCCTCGGTCTCGGCATCGAGCATCTCGACCCGGGTGCCGAAGACCACCCGCTCCGAGGGTGTCAGGGTCGCCACGTCGATGATCTCGGCCTGGGCGAGCATGGACTCCAGGTGCGCGATGCGCCCCTCGAGCAACGACTGGCGGTGCTTGGCGTCCTCGAACTCGGAGTTCTCGGAGATGTCGCCGTGGGCCCGGGCTTCTTCGATGTCCTTGACGATGCCTGGCCGGAGGACGCTCTTGGAGAGCTTCAGCTCGGCTTCGAGCTTCTTGTGGCCCTCAGGCGTCATGGGTGCACGCTGCATACGAGAGGCTCCTTGTTCCCGTCGCCCCGCCGGCCGATGAGCGGCGGAGGGGGCAGTTCGTGGGAGGCCTGCCCTCACCAGGGCGGGCGTCTACCGGACCAAGGTATCACCCGGTCGCGGTCGGGCCCACAATGCTATTCCTCGTAGTCCCAGACGTTGTTCTCGGACGCGTCCAGGTACTTGTGGATCGTGAATTCCAGGGTCTTGTGGTACCCGGGTAGATCGACGTCGACCTCCCACCAGCAGTCCAGGTGCTTCTGCTTCTGCTGGGTGTAGAACTCGCAGTCTTCGGCGTAGATGTAGTCGGGCATCTCCCGCTTGCGGAGCTCGGCCTTGAGGCGCGACTGGGCCCGGGTCTTGTTCTTGTCCCGCCAGTCCAGGATCACGACCTGGACGACCTCGGACATCTCGAACTTGACCAGGTAGATCGGGTAGAACACCGAGGCCACGAACAGGCCGCCGACCACCAGGCCCGCCCACAGGAGCTTGCCGAAGGTGCTGTCACCGCGCCGGTTGATCAACTGGGCCTCCAAGTGCCGCTGCGACGGGGCCTATCCGGTCGACCCGCGGTCCGCCGCACGGGTCTCGGCTCCAGACGATCGCCTGGACGACCCCGCGCAACGACGACTCTGCCACAGGTCCCCAGTGTCGGGAGTCCGAGCTGGCGCCGCGGTTGTCCCCCAGGAGCCAGACGCCACCCGGCGCGACCCGCTCGCGAGGGTGTGAACCGCCCTCCAGGACCCGCCAGGTGGCGCGCCCCAACCGCTCCACCGCGCCCGTCGTTCGGTGGTCGCCGCAGTCGGAGTCCTGCCAGTCCACGGTCTCCCGGATCCCGTCGACTGCGACGCTGACACCATTCACATAGAGCTGGCCCTGGCTCAGCTCGACCTCCTGGCCCTCGGTGGCGACCACCCGCTTCAGGTGTCGGCGAGCCGCGTCGCCGGGCTCGAGGAACGACACGATCGCGCCCGGGGCGGGTCGCGAAGTCTTCAGGACCAGGACCACGTCTCCGGCCAAGAGCGTGGGGGCCATCGAAGAGGTCAGCACCCTCACTGGCTCGATGACCCAGATGCGAAGCCCCAGGGCGAGCGCAACCAGCAGCCCGAGGGCCAGCACACCCCGACCCGGGCGCTCAGTCACCGATCTTGAGCACGGCCAGGAAGGCCTCCTGGGGCACCTCGACCCGGCCGACGGCCTTCATGCGCTTCTTGCCCTTCTTCTGCTTCTCGCGCAGCTTGCGCTTGCGACTGATGTCGCCGCCGTAGCACTTGGCAGTGACGTCCTTCCGCAGGGCCTTGACCGTGGTCCGGGCGATGACCTTGTTGCCGATGGCGGCCTGGATGGCGACCTCGTACATCTGGCGCGGGATGAACTCCTTGAGCTTCCGGGTCATCTCGCGGCCTTTGTAGAAGCTGTTGTCCCGGTGGCAGATGTTCGACAGGGCGTCGACGACCTCGCCGTTGAGCATCACGTCGAGCTTGATCAGGTCGGCGACCACCCACTCCTGGACCTCGTAGTCCATGCTCGCGTAGCCACGGCTGACGCTCTTGAGCTTGTCGAAGAAGTCGAAGACCACCTCGGCGTAGGGGATCATGTAGGTCAGGATGACCCGCCCCTGGGTCGGCACCTCGAAGCCGGTCTGGGTGCCGCGGCGCTCCTGACAGAGCTTCAGGACGGGCCCGACATAGGCCTCGGGCAGGTGGATGACGACCTGGGCGATGGGCTCCCGGATGGCGTCGATCTCGCCGAGGGGAGGCAGCTTGGACGGGGAGTGGATCTCCAGCTCCTCGCCGGTCTTCTTGTCGACCCGGTAGATGACGCTGGGTGCGGTGGTGACCAGGTCCAGGTCGTACTCCCGCTCGAGCCGCTCCTGGATGATCTCCATGTGCAGCAGCCCGAGGAAACCCACGCGGAACCCGAAGCCCAGGGCGTCGGAGGTCTCCGGTTCCCAGGAGAGTGAGGCGTCGTTGAGGCTCAGCTTCTCCAGGGCGTCCCGCAGCTCGCGGTAGTCGGCGGTCTCCACCGGGTAGAGCCCGGAGAAGACCATCGGCTTGATCTCCTTGAAGCCCGCCAGCGCCTCGGCCGCCGGGTCCCGGACCGTGGTGATGGTGTCGCCCACCTTGGCGTCGGCCAGCTGCTTGACCGCGGCGATGACGAAGCCCACCTCGCCCGCGTAGAGCGCCTCTCGCGCCAGGGACTCGGGCGCGAAGACGCCCAGGTTGGTGACCTCGTGCCGTGCCCCTGACGCCATCAACTGAATGCTGTCACCTTTGCGGATGACGCCATCGACCACCCGGACCAGCACGACCACGCCCACGTAGGTGTCGAACCAGGAGTCCACGATGAGGGCCCGCAGCGGCGCGGCGCGCTCGACCACCGGGGGGGGCACGTGGGCGACCACGGCCTCGAGGACGTCGTCGATGCCCAGCCCGGTCTTGGCGCTGCAGAGCACGGCGTGCTCGATCTCCAGGCCCACACCGTCCGCCAGCGACTCCAACACCGCGTCCGGGTCGGCGCCGGGCAGGTCGACCTTGTTGATCACGGGGATCATCTCCAGGTCGTGCTCCAGCGCCAGGTAGATGTTCGCCAGGGTCTGGGCCTCGACTCCCTGAGCGGCGTCGACCACCAACAACACGCCCTCGCACGCGGCCAGCGAGCGACTGACCTCGTAGTGGAAGTCGACGTGCCCCGGCGTGTCGATGAGGTTGAGCGTGTAGCGCTCACCGTTCTTGGCCACGTAGTCGAGCACGCAGGTCTGGGCCTTGATGGTGATGCCCCGCTCTCGCTCCAGGTCCATCTTGTCCAGGTACTGGGCGCGCATCTCCCTCTGGGTCAGGAGCCCGGTGTGCTCGATCAGCCGGTCCGCCAGGGTGGACTTCCCATGATCGATGTGGGCGATGATCGCGAAATTGCGAAGGCGGTCCGCGGGCGTCGCCGTGCTCATGGTGTGTCTTCCCAGGGATCCGCGAGCCGTCAGGCCCGCGGACGACCGATGCAGTGGTACTCGAACCCTGCGCTTCGCATCCGGCTCGGAGACCAGATGTTCCGGCCGTCGAAGACGACCGGGTCCGGCGACATGGCCTTGGCGACCTGGGCCCAGTCGGGCTTGCGGAATTCGTTCCACTCGGTCACCAGCAACAGGGCGTGGGCCCCGGTGATCGCCTCGAGCGGCGTTGTGCCCCAAGTCACCCGCTCGCCCAGCTCGTGGCGAGCTTCGGCCATGGCCTCGGGATCGTAGACCTGGACCCGGGCTCCGCGACGGAGGAGGTCTTCGATGGTGACGAGCGCGGGGGCCTCGCGCATGTCGTCGGTCTCGGGCTTGAAGCTGAGGCCCCACACGCCGACGGTGACACCGCTGAGATCATCGCCGAAGCGCCTGACCACCTTGCCGGCCAGCACGGCCTTCTGCCGGGCGTTGACGTCTTCGACGGCCTCGAGGATGGACAGGGGGAAGCCGTGGTCCTGGGCCGTGGACATCAGGGCCTTGACGTCCTTGGGGAAGCAGGATCCGCCGTAGCCCACCCCGGGAAAGAAGAAGCGCATTCCGATGCGCGAGTCGCTGCCCGCTCCGCGGCGGACCGCGTCGACGTCGGCGCCGAGGCGTTCACACAAGAGCGCGATCTCGTTGATGAAGGAGATGCGCGTCGCGAGGAAGGCGTTCGCCGTGTACTTGGTGAGCTCGGCGGACCGGTTGTCCATGAAGATGATCGGGTTGCCCGAGCGCACCAGCGGCTCGTAGAGCTCGCCCATGACCTCGCGGGTGCGATCCTCCTTGCAGCCCACCACGATGCGATCGGGCTTCAGGAAGTCCTCGATGGCGTTGCCCTCCTTGAGGAACTCCGGGTTGGACACCACGTCGAAGGGGTGCTGGGCGCCCGCGCCGACCAGCTCCCGGACGCGATCGGCCGTGCCCACCGGCACGGTGGACTTGATCACGACCGTGGTCGGCCGGCTCATGGCCTGGCCGATCAGGGAGGCGACGGCGAAGACCCCGGACAGGTCGGCGCTGCCGTCTGCGGCCGGGGGGGTGCCCACCGCGATGTAGACCACGTCGGTCCTGCCCACCGCGGACACGGTGTCCAGGGTGAAGCTCAGTCGGTTCTCGCGCACGTTGCGGCTGACCAGGTGATCCAGACCCGGCTCGTAGATGGGGATGCCACCGTCTTCGAGGAGGTCGATCTTTGCGGGATCGCGGTCGCAGCAGATGACGTGGTGGCCGAGGTCTGCGAGGCAGGTTCCGGCCACCAGGCCGACGTAGCCGGTGCCGACGACGCTGATGTTCATCGTGGGTCCATCCTGGGCGCTTGAATTCGGAGGCGCCTCTTGGCGCCGCGCAAGGTACCCGCGCGCAGGGGTGCTGGCAAGGCGATGAGCGCCCCTGATCTGCCTTGACAGCCGCGACGCGCGTGCTACTTGGGGCCGCTCAAACGCCCCGATCTCGCGCGGGCTTGACCTCCCGGAGCAGGCTGTGCCTCACCACAAGGATGCCATCAAGCGGATGCGGCAGAACGCCGACAAGCGCACCCGCAACCGCCACTACCGCAGCACCATGCGCACCCAGATCAAGCGTGTCCGGGAAGCTGTGGAGGCAGGCGACCACGCCACGGCCAGCGCCAGCTTGCCCGCCGCCGTGAGCACCATCCAGAAGCTCGCCCAGAAGGGCATCATCCACAAGCGCCAGGCCAATCGCCGGGTCGCCCGCCTGAGCAAGGCTGTCAACGGCGCCAAGGCTTCCTGAGCTACCGCCCGCCGGGCCCCTCGGCGAGCAGAGCCAGGATCAGGCCCTCGAACACCCGCCGACCGCCGGCCCGATGCGAATTCATCGCTTCGTTGGCCTGGGCGAGGCTGGCAAAGACCCGCTCCGGGCGCAGCCGACGCTGCCGTAGCACCTGCTGCAAGGCCTGGAGCTTGCGGGGGTTGCCCCTGACCCCAGCGTCGCGCGGGGACATGCCCAGGGCAGCGGCGGACTGAAGCTGCAGCAGCTGACGAAGCTGCCAGGACACCATGGCCAGCAGGTAGTGAGGCGCCGCGCCGTCCTCGAGCAATCGGTGGGTGGTGGCCAGGGCCTCGCGCGAACGTCCCCGCACGATGGCGTCCGTCAGGTCCCAGATCTGGGCCTCTGCAAGCAGGCTGCAGACGTCCTGGAGCACGGCCTCGTCGATCACGGCGCCCGGCTCCCCGACGTAGTCCGCGGCCTTGCGTAGCTCCTGGCGCAAGCGACCGAGATCCCGGCCGACCAGCTCCACCAGGATGCGCGCCGCCCCGCGGTCCAGCCGAACCCCCAGGCGCTCGGCCTCTTCTGTCGCGAAGCGGTGCGGATCCTGGTCCCGCGCCCGGAAGCGGAGCACCTTGCCGACCTTGGCCGCAGCGTTCTCGGCGCGACGACCGAAGTCCACCGCCTTGCCACCGCCTGGGGGCTTGGACGCATCGGGCCACTTGCGCCCCCAGACCACGAGCACCGACGACGGCGAAGGCTCCTGGCAGTAGTCCAGCAGCGCCTCCAGCACCTGTCGGCTGGTCTCCTGCACGTGGCGGAGCTCGACCACGCGCCGGGGCCCCATCATGGGCAGGGTGCGGGCCACCGCCAGGGCCTGCACGGCGTCGTCGGCAGCCCCGGCGAAGACCGTGTGGTTGAACGCTGCGAGGCCCCCGACGAGCGCCTGCTCGACGACGCGCTGGGCGGCCTTTTCCACCAGCAGTTCCTCGTCGCCCAGGAACACGTAGATCGGTGCGACACCGTGGGCGAGTTCGTTCTCCAGGTCCCGTAGGCTCACGGCTGCGACCCCTTGGCTGGTCCGAGCAGCAGCGGCACCGCCCGACCGCAGAGCCGCTCGGCCAGCGATCCGAGTGCGGCGGCCCTCGCCGACGAGGTGGTCTGCCAGCTGTCGGGCGTGCCCTGGAACAGCAGCGTGTCCTGCAGTTCGACCACCACGGCTGGATCGGTCTCCAGGGAGAAGCGGATGCTGAGCTGGGCCTCCCAGGTGTCACCGCCAGGCCCCACCGGTGAGACTCGGCTGGAGAGCACCCGAGCGCTGACCAGGGGGCCGACCCCAACCGCGACCCGTGTGGCCAGGGTCCGCGCCAGCGCTCGACCCAGGTCCTCCTGGAGGCCGGGCTCGGGCACCCCCACGACCACCGGTCCCAGCGCCACCGACGCGACCGAGGAAGGGGCCCGACCCAGCTGCAGGGCGCAGCCCATCGCGCAGGCCGCCAGGGCCAGCGTGAGCGCCAGGCGCTTGGTTGGACGGCTGCTCACCCGGGCTCCGCGCGTTGACAGGGACCCACAGCCCCCTCAAGATACGGCTGCCCTATCGGACCGGTCGTGCGCTCGCGACCGGGGAGGTGCCCATGTCCTGGCTGGTGATGTTCGCCCCCGCCCTCGCCGCGACCCCTCTGGACATTCCCCAGCAGGACTCGACCGATGCCGAGGCCTCAGAAGAGACCGCAGCGGCGCCCGGCGCTCGCAAGCGGGCCGCGCTGATGGAGGTCAACCTGCGCGCCCGCTACCTGGCTGTCCCAGACGTCCTGCTCGACCTGGGCTCCTACAACGGCGACGACGTGCACGAGACCACCGGCGCCATCCACCCCGAGCGCCCCAAGGTCCGCGCGGCCGCAGCTGGCATCGAGTTCGCCATCCGCAAGGACAACGCCAACGGCATCTTCTACTTCGAGTACATGCCGGCCCTGGTCGAGGACGGCTACTGGGATGATCGGGAGTCCGATCAGGACAACTTCTCCGACGGCGACTACGTCACAATGGCCGACCTGGCGCTGATCAACCTGGGCGCCAACTACGCCTACGAGGTCCGCCCGGTGCCGTTCTGGTCCTTCTTCGCCGGTGCAGGGCTCGGCCTGGCCATCAAGCGAGGCGAGATCGTCCACTGGGATCGCGTCGACGCCAACGGGAACCCCGTCGGCGAGTCCGAGGTCCTGGACACGCCCCCCGTCCTGCCGATCCTGGACATCAACGTGGGGATGCGCTTCCACTTTGCGGACCGGGCAAACCTTCGGGTCGAAGCCGGTTTCCACAACATGTTCTACGTCGGAGCTGCGGCGGGCGTCGTCTTCTGAGCGGCCCCCGCAGGGTTGCGCCAGGACGCTCCATCCCATAAACGCGCGGGGTCCGGCCCGATGGGGTCATCAATTCCTGGTAGGTGGTCCCTTGATCCTCGTCACCGTGCGTGAGAACGAGCCCTTCGAGAAGGCCCTGCGGCGATTCCGTCGCAAGGTCGAGCGCGAGGGCATCCGCAAGGACATCAAGAAGCACAGCTTCTACTTGAAGCCCGGCGAGAAGCGCCGGCTCAAGCAGCGCCTGGCCGAGAAGCGGCGCCGCAAGGCCATGCGCCGTGCACAGCGACGTCGGCGGGCTGGCCTGCGCTAGCGCTAGCGTCAGTCCCCTGGGGTCGTCTCCTCCAGGAGCGACGCCAGGCGGTCCAGGCCGCGCCTGTTCTCCAGCGCCCACGGATGGTCGGCGGGCACCGGTGAGAAGCGCTGGCGCACTGAATTGACCGCCCTGACCAGGGTTGGGCGGTCATCCTGGCGGGCCCGCACCAGGGTCAGCCGATCCACGATCGGCGTGACCACCCCGGGCTCGCGTGCTGCCGCCTCGCGGAACGCCGCCGACCCGGCCTGGCGGTCTTCCGGGGTGGCCTGGGGAGACACCGTCAGGGCGAGGCCTCGGGCCCACGCTGCGGGCCAGCTGGGCGGCTCGACGCCCAGGCCGTCGGTGGCGTCGGCGAGCAGGGCCAGCTCCCTCAGATCGACCCAGCCGGCGGGGCCGCGGTGCTGCAGGCGGTGCCCGAGCGCCAGCAGGGCGGTGTCCAGGCAGGGGGCGTCGCCGGGCAGGAGCCGGGCGGTGGCGTCGTCGACGACCCGTCCGCCGGCGACGTCGAGCCGGGAACGCCAGCCGGGGTTGCGAGCCAGGCAGCGCCTGGACAGACGATAGGCCTGGTCCAGGTCCGCCAGGGCCAGGGGCCCGGGCCTGCCGTAGCCCCTGGCGTGGTAGGCCTGGGCCAGCAGCGCCAGCACGCGAGGGTCGTCTGGGGACTCGTCCAGCAGCGCCCAGCCGCCGGCGATGGCCTGGTCCAGTCGGTCGGGCTGCACCCGTGCATCCAGGTGGGCCTGGACCGAGATCAGGCCGTCGAGCACCGGGTCCGGCGCGTCGAGGGCCCGTCCACTGCACGCTGTGATGAGCAGCAGGCCGAGGCCGGTCACTCCGGGGCTTCGGCCTTGGGCTCGTCGCCTTCGGGCGGGGGATCTGCGGCAGCCGGCGGGTCAGCGTCGGGCGGCGAGTCCGGGCCTTCGGCCGGGTCCTCCAGAGGCGGAGACTCTGCCGTGGGGTCGGGCTCGCCCTCCGGGGGCGGCGTCTGCTCGCCCTCGCCTGCGGGCTCGTCGCCCTCGGCGTCCTTGGGGGTGCCGTCCTGGGCCTCTGCTGCGGCCAGGTCCACCGTGAGCCCCTCGACGACCTCGACCCCTGCGACGGAGATCGGGTTGCCGGCGTACTCCACCCGAAGATCACCTGCGGAGGGCCCGTCCCCGTCCACGTCCACGTAGACGATCAGATCGACGGTCTCGAAGTCCCCTCGGACCGCGATGCGGAAGGGGCCTGGCTGCTCGTAGCGCTCCATGCCGACGACCTGGGGGCTGCCGTCTCGCTCCCCCACCACGTCGACCTGGAGCTGCCCCCCGGCGAAGGCGTCGTACACCAGGCTGCCTTCCAGCCGCGCGGTGACCGGTGCGTCGCGATCAGGGCCCCCACCGTCCGGGCCGGGATCGCCCGCCTCCAGGGCCGGCCCGGCGGGTCCACCTGCGGGACCCTGGGATGTCTCGGAGACGGGCTCGGACTGACACGCCAGCAACATCAGGCTCGAGGTGACCAGCAGGGTTCGCATGACCGGGGCGTCCTCCGTGGACCGGGCTTCGAGGCCCTCAACGGGCGAACGCCATCGTAGCAAACGACCGCTTGCTGCCCCGACCGGTGCCCCGCGATAGCCTCGCCCAGCGGCAGGCCCGGGTGGTGGAATGGCAGACACAGGGGCCTTAAAAGCCCCGGCCCTGGTGGGCGTGCGGGTTCAAGTCCCGCCCCGGGCACCCCGCCGCGTTGACTTGGGGCGCCGGCGGTTCTACCCTCGCGGCCACGCGTCGCCTCTGGGCACATTCAGGCGCGTCTCTCGCTGCATGGGCAAGGGGTTTCATGGGTAAGGTCATCGGCATCGATTTGGGCACGACGAATTCCGTCTGCGCCTACATCGATCGGAGAGAGCCTCAGATCATCATCAACGAGGAGGGCGGGCGCGTCACTCCTTCGGTGGTGGGAATCTCCAAGACCGGCGAGCGCTTCGTCGGGGACATCGCCAAGCGCCAGCTGCTGATCAACCCGGAGTCGACGGTCCACTCCATCAAGCGGTTCATGGGCAAGTCCTACAAGGCGGCGTCCCAGGACGCGGCCTTGGCCACCTACCAGGTGGTCGAGAGCAGCAACGGAGACGCCGGCGTCGAGATCGAGGGGCGCACGTACACGCCCCAGGAGATCTCGGCGATGATCCTGCAGAAGCTCCGCAAGTCCGCCGAGGACTTCCTGGGAGAGTCCGTGACCGAGGCGGTGATCACCGTGCCGGCCTACTTCACGGATCGCCAGCGCCAGGCCACAAAGGACGCCGGCACCATCGCCGGGCTGAACGTGCTGCGCATCATCAACGAGCCCACTGCGGCCGCCCTGGCCTATGTGCACGATCGGCGCCGCTCGTCGATGATCGCCGTCTACGACTTCGGCGGCGGCACCTTCGACATCTCCATCCTCGAGGTCGACCGCGACGTCGCCGAGGTCCGCGCGACCCGCGGCAACAACACCCTCGGCGGTGCCGACATCGACTACAAGGTCGTCGAGTGGCTGCTGGAGCAGTTCTTCTCCCAGCACGAGATCGACGTCTCCAAGGACCGGGTCGTGATGCAGCGACTCCGTGACGCGGCGGAGCGCGCCAAGGTCGCCCTGTCGACCGCGCTCGAGACCGACATCCACCTTCCCTTCCTGCTGGCTGACGCCTCGGGTCCCAAGCACCTCCAGTGCACCCTGACCCGGGCGACCCTGGAGTCCCTGGCCCAGGACCTGTTCGACCGGACCCTCGAGGAGTGCCGCAACGCGCTCAACGAGGCCAACATCAGCCCCGGCGAGATCGACGAGGTCATCATGGTCGGGGGCTCCAGTCGGATCCCCCGCATCCAGGAGCTGGTGAAGGACCTGTTCGCCCGCCCCCTGAACAAGAGCTTCAACCCCGACGAGGTCGTGGCCATCGGCGCCGCGGTCCAGGCCGGCATCCTCGAGGGCGACGTCAAGGCCGTCACCCTGTTGGACGTCACCAACTTCTCGCTGGGCATCGAAGTCGAGGGGCGTCGCTTCGCCAAGCTCATCCCCAAGGGCACGAACATCCCGACCCAGCGCACCCAGCTGGTGAGCTCGGTCGTCGACAACCAGCGCGTGGTCAAGATCCATGTGCTCCAGGGCGAGAGCCCCAATGCCCGGGACAACGTCTCCCTGGGCGAGTTCGAGCTGTCCGGGATCCAGGCAGCGCCCCGGGGCGTGCCGCGGATCGAGGTGCGCTTCGCCATCGACTCCAACGGCATCATGAACATCTCCGCCAAGGACACCAGCACCGGCAGCGCCGAGAACCTGACCATCCAGGCGCCCACAGGGCTGTCCCAGGTCGAGATCGATCGCCTGCGGGACGAGGCCCAGTCCTACTGGAACAAGGAAGAAGCCACCCAGGAGGTCAAGGAGCTCCGGCACTCCATCGAGAAGCAGCTGGTGGCCCTGGAGAACTTCCTGCGGGACAACCGCGGCTTCCTCCACAAGAAGGACATCTTCGAGCTGGAGCAGGCCCTGAAGCGCGGCCGCATGGCCCTGGTCAAGAGCGCCGACAAGTCCAACCTGGACGATCTGTCGGTCTACCTGTCCCGGTTCATGGCCCACCTGGTCGAGAAGACCGGCGGCGACGCGCCGGCGCACTGAGCGGCGGGCTTCAAAACGATCGAGGGCCGTCGAGGAGGTCCCGACGGCCCTGGATGGTGGAGCTAAGGGGACTCGAACCCCTGACCCCTAGAATGCCATTCTAGTGCTCTCCCAGCTGAGCTACAGCCCCACGAGCAGCAGCCATATAGCGCCGGCTCATGGGCCGGGCAAGCACATTGCTCACTCCTCGCCGACCGGCACCTCGAGCGGCGCAACAGGGTCCTGACGAGCGCTCTCGAAGCGGCGTTCTTCGTCCCGGATGCGCCGGGCACGTTTCACCAACCCCGGGTGCTCGACCTCGCCTGCGTCGACCAGGCAGACGAGCTCCCGACCGAGCTTGTTGTACAGCGACTCGATGTCCCGAGACGCCTGGGCGAGCTCCAGCCGTCGGCGTGTCCACCGTGCGGCGTCCTCGATCCGGGTCTTGCCCTGGTTTCGGAGGATGTCCAAGACGCGTCCCGCGGCCTCGGCCACGATGGGTGCGATGGCCTCTGCGGCGGAGCCATCGTGGGTGCGCTCCGAGTCCGGCTCCGAGGCCGTGCCGTCTTCGTCCCGCATGGGGCCTCCGGGGCGGTGGTGGGTCGACAAGGGCCGGGATAACCTGCGGCCCCTTCAGGGGAGTGCTCGATGATTCTCGTGACCGGCGCGACCGGCCTGCTCGGTAGCCAGATCGTGCGCACCCTGCGCCGAGGCGGCGCAGACGTGCGCGCCCTCGTGCGCATGGGGTCGGAGTACTTCTGGCTCAACGACACGGGCTGCACGTACTTCTTCGGTGACCTGCGCAACCCGACCAGCCTTCGCCGGGCCGTCCGGGGCTGCTCCCACGTGATCCACGCCACCCACATCCGTCGGGAGACCACGGACAACCACCACACCGTGGCCACCCTCGAGGGCTCCAAGGCCCTGATCGACTTTGCCCGCGAAGCAGGGGTCGCCCGGTTCGTGATGGCCAGCTGCATGGGCGCCGGCGGCGACTACCCGGTCCCGGCCTTCCACGCACTGCGCCAGGTCGAGGAACACCTCCAGGCGTCGGGCCTGTCCCACACCATCCTGCGCTACAGCCTGTTTGGCGACGAGCTGGCCGGGTTCGTGCACAGCCTCGAAGTCGGTGCTCGCGCGGTCATCTGCGGCGACAAGTCCGACGAGATCACCCCGATCTTCAAGGTCGACGCCGCGAACTTCGCCATCGCCGCGCTGGACCACCCGGCCATGGCCGACCAGGTCATCCCCGTGTCCGGCGTGGAGTCGGTGACCCTGGGCGACGCGATGACCCAGGCCTGTGCTGCGGGCGACGCCGACCCCGACGAGCTCACCTGGCTGGGCGCCACGGGCGCCAAGATCGCCGCCAAGGGCGTGTCCCTGGTGCTCGGCCGCCGCTGGCAGCACTTCCTCAACCAGCAGAACGTGCTGCTGACCGAGAATTTCCGCGCCGACATGGGCCCGATCATCGACGCCATCGGCGTGCCGGTCACGCCCTTTGCTCGGGCCATCGCCGACGCGGTCGCCGACCGTCCTCTCAACCTGGACCCGGACGCCCGGGAGACCCAGGTCGTGCACCGGCAATTCCAGGCCACCGTCTACACACCGGGTGAGACCACGGTGGACCAGCTCCCCCAGGGACCGCTGAAGATGGACGGCGAAGCCTAGAACGTCAGGGGGAATTGGGGGCCACCAACCCGGGTTCCGGCGGCGATGGCTAGGCCAAGCTCAACCGGGAACCTGCCAGCGTTTAGCCAATGGGAGCCTCGGCGCTTGGTCGACCGGGGTCGCCGAGGCGAGCGCTGGTGGTTTTATGTTCCCTCCTCTCGGGGGGCGTCGGGGGTGACTTCAGCGGGCGCCAATTGGGGAGACCGATGCCGCGTCTTCGCTCAGGACCCAGCTACCCCTTGGGCTTCGGCTTGGCGTTCCAGAGCTTCAGCGCCAGCACCAGGCCCAGGATCGAGATCGGGATCATGGAGACCGGCCAGCTGACCCAGTTCGATGGATCGGCGGCGACGGCCTTGTCCGCGTCGTTGGGCAGGATGAAGTAGTAGGCCAGCGACATCACACCGGTGCCCGCGTAGACGAAGCCATCGATGATGCCAACGGCGACGCCAACGTTCTTGGTCCCGCCGAAGTCCATGCTCGCGGTGCCACTCAACATGCCGTGCACGCCGATGACGAACATGGACATGATGACCACCAGCCAGGGCAAGAACGGCGTCTGGTAGGTGAACACCATCACGATCGAGCCGATCAGCATGCCCCCGTACAGGATGCCGGCCACGGGACCCCGGCGGGACTGAAAGACCCGGTCGCTGAGCAGGCCGGCGAAGACGCCGCCCATGATGCCGGCGCAGCACAGGAGCATGCCCCAGTTCTCGTAGACGAAGGAGTCCTTGAGGCCCAGGGCGACGTCGGTCTGCTTCGCGTAGCTCCGGAACCACTGCATGATCGCCTGGCGCAGGAAGCCGCTGCAGAACTCGACGCAGGCGATGGTCACGATGACCGGGTTGCGGAACATCATCTTGAAGACGTCGAGGACCGGCAGCCGCTCGCCGTCGTCGCCAGCCGACGCGTCCCCGGTGTGGAAGTCGGTGAGACCGGCCTCCCCCGGGGTGTTCTTCACGATGGCCAGGTCGATGCACCAGAAGATGGCCAGGAGAATCGTCGGGATGAGGAAGACCATCTCGAGGTCGAAATTCGAGATGATCATGTAGCCCCAGTCGAAGGCGAAGTAGACGCCGAGGCTGATGAGGATGCCGAAGATGGCGCCAAAGACGCCTCGCTCCCGCACGTGGAACCAGGGGGCGTTGGCCTTGACGATGGCCACGGCTCCGAAGGACTGGAAGTACATGTTCAGGCCGTAGAGCACGCAGAACAGCACCGTCAGGTTCTCGCCGATGGCCTGGGCCCCCGGACCGTCGTTGAGCACCGACCACGTGGCCAGGCCCATGAACAGGTTCATGACCGACGAGCCCCCAGCGCCCATCAGGATGGAGAACTTGCCGCCCAGGCGGTCTGTCAGCGGACCGTTGACCAGGAAGGAGCAGCCGTAGACCCAGACCCCTGCGGCGAAGATCAGGCTGAAGTCCTGGTTGGTCATCAGCGGGGAGCCAGCGAAGTCGATGTCGCCGAAGGCGTGCTGGCTGACCTTGATGTTGTACCGACCCATGTACAGGAAGGCGTAGGTCAGGCCGAGCGGCAGCCAATTCATGACCCGGCGCCTGCGGAAGGCGTCGCTGTGATCGAGGCCCTCGACCTTGGGCAGCCGGGCGATGACGATGGCCACGACGACCAACAGAATCGCGATCGGCGCGAATTTCTCCATCCAGATGGGCATGAGGACTCCGGGGGTCCGCGGGAAGGGCTGGCTTCCTAACCCGAGTTCGGGCCCGAGCGGCGGCTAGTCCACCCGGACGATGCGCGGGTCCTCCGGAGCGACCAGAGGGCCCTCGGCGGCGGCCTGGACGGCGACCTCGAAGACGGTCCGGCCCAGCGGCGTGGCGTGCTGCGGGCTGGCACCGCGCAGGTAGCGCTCGGCCTGCTCGACCACGTAGCTGTTGCTGGCACAGCGATAGACCCGCTCCGGGTCCAGTGGCTCTCCGGCCACCGTGATGGTGACGAGCTCGGGGGCCCCGAGCACCTCGCGCCACGTCACCGTCGCCCCAGAGATCGGGATGAGCCCGCCATCGCCTTCCGAGGTCACGATCGCGTTGCCGAGCAGGATGCTCATCAGCTCGGCACCGGTGAGGTCGAAGGACACCACCTGGTTGCCGAAGGGGAAGACCTCGAACAGGTCCATCTTGGTCACGGGACCGGCCGTGATGTCCGCCCGGAGACCCCCGGTGTTGTACAGCCCGACCTCGGCGCCGGTGGCGTGCCGGACCAGGTCGCTGGTCCAATTGCCCAGGTCCGACTCGGCGCTGTAGTTTCGGCCCAGGGTCCGGGGGGCCTCCGTCAGCGCCTGGCCATAGTCGGCGTCGATCCGGTCCTGGTAGCCCTGGGCCAGGGCCTCCATCTCGTCGCTCGTGGGACCGGGCGCGGTCCCCGGGACCATGTCCACGAGCCCATAGTCCAGGGTCTCAACGCCGTCGTCCCCGACGGTCAGGAAGAGCATGCCCAAGGCCTTGCAGTAGTCGCCGGCCTGGACGATGGCGGTCTCACCCTCCATCACCGGGTCCTCGAGCCGGGTGTGGGAGTGCCCCCCCACGATCAGGTCCAGCTCGGGCACGGCCTGGGCCAGGGCCCGGTCGGCGTCGAGGCCGATGTGGGTCAAGGCGACCAGCAGGTCCACGTCGGGCGCCAGGCGCGCGGCCTCGGCGGCAACGGTCTCCACCACGGGCCGTAGATCGATGCGCGCCATGGTGTCCGGGGACGCCAGGTGCCCCAGGCCTTCGGTCGTCGCACCGATGATGCCCACCTGGAGGCCGTTGACCAGACGGACCACCGAGTCCCGAAGCCCTGGCATCGCCGGGCCGGAGCCGTCGGGGGCGTCCAGGTTGGCGGACAGGGCCGGGATGCGGCTGCTGGCGACGAAGGCCGCGGTGTTGTCGAAGCCCTGGTCGAACTCGTGGTTGCCCAGGACCCAGGCGTCGTAGCCGACCAGCTCCATGAACTCGAGCATGGCGCCGCCCCGTGACCCACGGACCTCGATGTCCGTGAGCGGCGTGCCCGAGAGCAGATCGCCCCCATCGAGGAGGAGCACGTCTTCGAGGCTGTGCTCCGCCCGGAGCGCCTTGACCCAGGCGTCGAGCTCCCGCATGCCGCCGATGTCCGGCTGCCCGTCGAGCCACTTGGCCCGGCCCGGCAAGAAGTGGCCGTGCAGGTCGTTGGTGTGGAGGAGGAGGAGCTGCCCTGGGGCCAGCCCGGCCGGCGGCTCCGGGACAGTGGCGGGCTTCTGGCAGGCACCCAGGAGCGCCAGGGCCGCGATCATGCCGTCGTCCCACCCAATAGACCCACCAGATCCGTCACGTCGGCCTGGCTGATGGGACCGTCGAAGCGCTTCATCACGCGGCCGTCGGCGCCCAGCACCTGGGTCTGGGGGATGCGCTCGAACGACAGCGACAGGGCGTCGAACAGGGCCTCAGGTTCCTCGGTGAACAGCAGGGAGGGCCAGCTGAGCCCGGCCCCCTGCTGGTACGCGGCGACGCGCTGGGCCACTGTGCCGGGGTCCCCGCCGCCCTCGAAGAGCTCCCAGCTCACCCCCAGCACCCGGGCCTGCCCCGCCAGGGCACCGGCCAGGGCTTCGATCCGGGGCAGCTCCTCCTCGCAGGGCTCGCACCAGGTGGCCCAGTGGTGGATCACAAGAGGCTTGCCCCCGGTGGCGCAGGCAGCCTGGAGCGACGCCAGGTCCACCGGCTCGCAGCCCGCTGCGGGTCCAGATGCCGCCGCGGTGGAGACCACGGGCTCATCCGGGATCGGCGCGGGCGGGTCGGAGACCGGGTCCACCGGCAGCGGCGCCGTGGGCGCACGCTCTCCCGGCTTCTCGAAGAGGTCGTCTTGGGCGACGACCCGGGCGACGCGTTCCGCGACGCGCCGTACGGCGGACCTGACGAGCCCCATCGGCGCTCCCGTTCGGGGCGGGAGTCTATCACCGCCGGCACGCCGGCCCGACCCGGACGAGGGGTACCATGAGGCCGGAGGTGTCTCGGGCCATGCCCACGGCCAGCCACTGGGTCGCGCGCGGCATCACGCTGCTCATCCTGTGGGCACCCATCGTGCTGGTCTTGACCGTGGTCCACCCCACGGAAGGTCGCCCCCCTCCCCTGCACGGGCTGACCGCGCTGGTGCTCGCGCTGATCGCCGAGCACCTGCTGTGCGTGCTGTTCTGGATCCCTGTGGCCACACCCGCGAGCGGCCGCCACCGGGTCCTGCCCCGCTGGCCCTCTCGGGGCGTTCACGCGGCGGCGCTCGGAGTGGCTCTGGCCGCGTGGGCCGCATGGAACCTGGCCGCGCGGGAGGCGCCTGGTCTGGCCGCCCTGGCGGTCATCGCCGGCCTGTTGAGCCTCTGGGGCGCCCGGTACATTCGGCGCCAGGCCCTGTGGGGTGGCTGGTTCGAGGTCAATGACGGCCTGCTGAGTCTTCAGGGCACGTCCCAGGACTATGCGGTGCCGGTCGGTCAGATCCGGGCGGTGCATCGCCGCCAGCGGGACGGGAGCTACTGGATCGAGACGCCCTGGCCGGACCGGAACAGCCTGGTGCTGACCCGGGGGGCTCAGGGGCGCTACTGGATCGAAGACGCCGAGGCGATGCTGAGCCTGCTGGGTCCGACCGTCGATGTCCGCGAGGTCAAGGCCTTGATCGGTCTGTTGAGCGGGAGACGCCGATGAACCGACCCCGCAGTGGGCCGGTGGCACTGGCCGTGTGGGGCAAGGAGCTGAAGGAGATCCTCAGGGACTCCCACGCCCTGACCTACATCATCGGCTTCCCGGTCCTGTTCTATCCCCTGCTCATGTGGGGACTGGTCCAAGTGGCCCAGGTCAAGGCAGGCCATGCCCGGACAGAGTCACCCCGCCTGGAGGTCAGCGGGCCCGCCACCCTCTCCCAGCCTCTGATCGGCGCCCCGGCCATCACGACCTCGGGCTCACTGACCGCGGGCGAGGTCGACGCCCAGGTGGCCCTGCGGCCCGAAGGGGACAGGCTGGGGGTCGAAGTCCGCTACCAGTCGACCCGGGCGCGCTCCGAGCGGGCGAGGGAGTTGGTCACCCAGCGCCTTGGTGAGGTGGAGCGGGTCTGGCTCACGGAACGGGCCGCGGCCGCCGGCCGCCCCCCCCCACCCATGGACCCGGCCCCGCTCTCCGAGGAGAACGTCGACCCAGCACGGCGAATGCTGGCCTACATCGTGTCCCTGGCCCTCCCAGGCATGTTGCACCTGGTGATGCTGCTCGCGGCGCTCTACCCCACCGTCGACGTGGTGGTGGGGGAGCGGGTGCGTGGCACCGCCGAGACGCTGCTGGTGTCTGGGGCGCCCAGGAGCCCCGTGGTGCTCGGCAAGCTCCTGGCGGTCCTGTCCCTGACCCTCGGCGCCGTGGTCGCCAACGCCGGAGCCATGGGGGCCACCCTGGCTCACCTGCTGATCCTCCAGGGCGGGGCGGGCAGCCTGGACCTCGGTCTGTCCCCAGGCGCCTTGGCGCTGGCCGGGCTGGTGTGCCTGGGGGCGACGGGGCTGGTGGTCGGGGTGATGACCCTGGTGGTCACCCCGGCTCGCTCCTTCAAGGAGGGACAAGGGGCCGGCAACCTGGTGGTGACGGCCGGGGCCGTGCTGGTCGTGGTGGGCATGCTGCCACTGACCGAGCTCACCCCCGTGACCGCCTTCGTGCCCCTCGCCAATAGCGTGCTCGTCCTCCGCAGCGCCTTGATCGGGGAGCTCGCCCCCGGGCTGGCATGGCTCGCCTTGGCAGAGCTCCTGGCGCTGACGTGGCTGGCGCTCCGACTCGCAGGTCGTACGCTGTCCCGCCCAGACACCCTGCTCGGCTGATGATCGACGTCCAAGGCCTGACCAAGCGCTACGTGCACCCCAGCACCCGCGAGCCCTTCGAGGCTGTGTCCGGCCTGACCTTCTCGGCGGAGCCGGGCCAGGTCTTCGGGCTGCTGGGGCCCAACGGCGCGGGCAAGACCACCACCCTGCGCATGCTCTCGACTCTGATCAGTCCCGACGAGGGGCGTGCGACCATCGCCGGACACGACCTGCAGGGCGATCCGGCCGGTGTGCGGTCCAGCATCGGCTACCTGTCCACGACCACCGGGCTGTACGACCGGCTGACCGCGCGGGAGCTCATCGCCTACTTCGGCCGACTCCAAGGGGTCGAAGATCCCCGGCCTCGGACCGAGGCGCTGCTGGACCGCCTCGACATCCGCCGGTTCGCCGACGTGCCCTGCGGCAACCTGTCGACCGGCATGAAGCAGAAGGTCTCGATCGCCAGGGCCATCGTGCACGACCCCCCGATCCTGATCCTCGATGAGCCCACGACCGGACTCGACGTCCTGGTGGCCCAGACCTTCCTGGAATTCATCGAGGAGGCCCGCAGCGACGGGCGGTGTGTGATCTTCTCGACGCACATCATGAGCGAGGCCGAGCGGCTCTGCGACCGGATCGCGGTGGTGCACCAGGGCAGGCTCCGGGCGGTCGGAACCCTCGAAGAGCTGCGGACCCAGACGGGCGAGCACTACCTGGAGCGCATCTTCATCTCGCTGGTCGACGGCACATGAACCGTCGCCGCCAGGTCGGCGTCGTGCTGCGCGGCGACCTGCGCTATCACCTGCGGGACCCCATCGCCCTGCTCCTGATGGTGCTGCTGCCGGTGGTGGTCCTGCCGGTCTTGCTGGCTGGGTTCTCCAACTACCAGACGCGCCAGCAGGCCGCTCTGGAAGAGGTCGCCCTGCACGTGTCGGCCAGCGCGGGGCTGGCCGAGCGTCTCGCAGACGCCCCGGGCATCGTGCTGGTCCAGGATGGTTCCTTTGCCGCCGGTTCCCTGGACCTCGAGGTCGTCGGCTCCCTGGACCCCCAGACTGCCGACGTGGTCCTGCGCTACCAGGGCTCCGAGGCGCGGAGCCTGCAAGCGCTCGAGCGCGTCCGGTCTCACCTGGAGAGTGCCCACCAGAAGGTCCAGGCGGACCAGGCCCGCGAGCTCGGCAACCCCTACGGTCCGGGCGAGGCCCTGGAGGTCCAGTGGGTCGACCTGGCCAGCGACCAGGAGCGGTCGGGCAAGCTCCTGGGCCGCCTGGTGCCTCTGGTGCTGGTGTTCCTGGTGGTGTCTGGCGGTTTGTACACCGCCCTCGACCTGTTCGCAGGCGAGAAGGAACGGGGAACCCTGGAGACCCTGCTGACCACGCGGATCGACCGGGGGGCGGTGCTGCTGGCCAAGTCCTTGGCCGTGCTGTCCTTCAGCTTGCTCACGGGCTGGCTGGCGCTGGCGTCTCTCTGGGCCACGGTCGGCCTGGGGTTGGTCCGGACCCCGGTAGACAGCCTGCAGGTGTCTGGCACTTCGGTGGTCCTGTTGGGCTTGATGCTCATCCCGCTCGCCGCCGAGCTGACGTCGCTCCTGGCCGTCGCGGCGGCCTGGGCCCCCGATGTCCGCACGGGCCAGGCCCTGGCCATTCCCCTGTTGCTCGTGTCCCTGGTCCCCGCTTCGCTGGGCGCCTTTCCAGGGGTGGAGCTCACGCCCGCGACGGCGCTGGTGCCCATCGGCAACCTGACCCTGGCCGCCCGGGACGTGCTGGCCGGGCGGGCGACCGCCGGACCCCTGTTGATGGTCGTCAGCGCCACGGGCCTGCACGCCTGGCTCGCGGGGGCCGTGGCCGCCCGCATGCTGGGGCGGGAGGGCGTGATCGTCGGGGGTGGGTCCAGGAGCCGCCGGGCCCATGAGCGCTTCGGACCCGAGGTGTTCGCGGCAGGCTCAGCGGTGCTGCTCGGTGTCTGGTTCCTGGGCCAGGCCGCCGCCAGTCTGGGGCCGCTGTCCGGCCACCTGGCCACCCAGGTCCTGCTCCTGGCACTGCCGGCCGTGGGGCTGGTGTGGTGGCTCGGCCAGCCCCTCCGGCGCACCCTCTCGCTCACGACCCCCAGGCCCACAGACCTGGGGCTCGCCGTGATCGCCGGGGTCGCCGCGCCGGCCCTCTCCCTGCTCGTCGAGGCGCTGCAGGCGCCCCTGTTGCCCCTGCCCCCAGAGCTGCTGGAAGCGGCCAGCGAGGCCACGTTCCTCCAGGAGCTGTCGCTGCCCGTGCTGATCCTGGGCTTTGCGGTGGTGCCGGCGCTGGCCGAGGAGCTGCTCTTCCGCGGGGCCTTCCTGGGGCTGCTCCGCAACAGCCTGGCACCGCGGGCCCGCTGCGTGGTCGTGGGGCTCGCCTTTGGGCTGCTGCACCTGTCCATCTACCGGGTGCTGCCCACCGGGGCCTTAGGCATCCTGCTCGCCTTTGCCGCCCTGCGCAGTGGCTCGATCTGGCCGGGTGCCTTGATGCACGCCCTGCACAATGGACTGCTGCTCACTTGGGCGACCCAGGCCTCGCCCTCCGAGCCGCCCGGGCTTCCACTCCTGCTGGTCGGAGCCGGGGTGGCCATCGCTGCGGTGGCGGGGTTGGGCCGCCGTTGAGCTCTCCCTATGGCTGGGTGGCGGCCTTCGTGGCGCTCTTGCTCGTGGGGTCGGCGTGGACCCGGCCGCTGATCGATCCAGATCTGTGGTGGATTCTGTGGGCGGGGGAGCAGATCCTCGATGGGGCCATCCCGCGCCTCAACGGGCTGTCCTACACCGCCCCGGACCACCCCTGGGTCTCCCACGAGACCGTGGTCTCCGCCGCCTATGGTCTGGCCGGTGTCGAGGGGGTGCCTTGGCTCCGTGGGCTGGTGGTGAGCACCACGGGTGTGCTGCTGGTGCGCCTGGCGATGGTGCCCAATGGCGGGTGGGCCACCGTGCTCGCCCTGCTGTGGGTCGGCCCCCTGGCGGCCATCGGCATCTCCGAGCGAGCCCTGGCCTGGGGCGACCTGCTCCTGGCGGTCGAGCTGACCTTGCTGCTGGGGCCCCGCACCACGGGCCGGACCGTGGCGGCGGTGCTGGTGGTGTGGTGCTGGGCCTGGGTCCACGGGTCCTTCGTCCTGGGCCTTGGCCTGCTCGCCCTGTTCCGCGGCCCCTGGGCCCTGCCGGCCGCGCTCCTGACGCTCGTCAATCCTCACGGCCTGGCGCTGTGGGGACTGGTGCTGGGCTACGGCACCGGCGCGGGCGCCCAGGGCCTGGTCCACCACTTCGTCGAGGAGTGGGGGTGGCTCACGCCGTCCGACCTGCCCCAGACCGTGCGCATCGCCTGCCTGGTCGTGGCCGGGGTCCTGATCTGGCTGGACAAGGCCTGGCGACCCCGCCTTGTGTGGCTGGCGGTCACCGCCCTGGCCGTCCGGCACTGGCGCTACTGCGACCCCGCCGGCATCGCGCTGCTGCCCTTCGTGGCCAGGAGCCTGCATCGACGCCTGCCGGAGCGCCCGGTGGGCCGCCCGGACCTGTGGCTCGCCACAGCCCTGGTGCTGGTCGCCGTCGTCACCCCCAGGGCCGGCCCGGACCCCGAGCGCTTCCCCCCAGACGTGCCTGGGCTGCTGGCACCCGAGGACCGCCTGTGGACCGACTTCACCCTGGGCGGCTGGCTGGGCTGGCACGGCCATCCGGTGTTTTGGGACAGCCGCAACGACTGCTACCCCGTGGCGGTGGTCGAGGACGGGCTGCGGGTGGCCTACCAGCTCGAGGGCTGGCAGCAGGTGCTGGCCCGCTGGGAGGTCGACACCGTGCTCACCCAGGACGGGGCGCTGGGTCAGGCTCTGGCCGCGGCGGGCTGGGTTCGTGTGAACACTTCGGCGCTGTGGCTGCTGCGATTGCCTCCGAACAGCCCGGACGGTACGCTCCCGGCAGGCGAGGACGGGTCACATGGGTCTCAGGAACAAGCTCCGCAAGATGGTTGACAGGCTCTCGGGGGAGTACTCGGCCGCCGCCCCGGAAGAGATCAAGCCCTTCGAGCGCAACGTGGACCCCGCCGACGGCGGCGAGGTCGTGCGCGCCAAGCTGGTCCGGCCCCGGGACCGGAACGCCAAGCCCAAGGACTGAAGGGCCGGCTACTTCTGGGCGACGACCCACATGAACACGCTCGAGTCGGCCTGGAGCGGTATTGGGTCTTCGGGCACGTCCCACCCGGCGGAGCCACAGATCTGGACCGCCGAGAAGCCGGCGGTTCCGAGCATGGCGACGAGCTCGGGCGGGGTCCACACCCGCAGGACCTGGTCGGGCACCCGGTGCCGGCCCGTGGCGTCGAACAGGGTCACCTGGTCCACCAGGCGGCCGGCCAGCGGGTCGAAGCGGTAGGTCCGCACCACATCGGCGTCGGGCGCCGCGGTGCCAGCAGGGAAGTGTCGGGTGACCTGGTTGTGGGCCCAGAAATAGGGGTTGAACAGCTCCAGCACCAGCCGGCCCTTGGGGCGCAAGCGCTGGTGGACCGCCGCGAGGGTGCGCAGGTGATCCGAGTCGTCGTCGAACACGCCCAGTGTCACGTCGAGCATGACGACCGCGTCGAAGGGGCCCGAGACCGACGGCCAGCGCATGTCGCCAGGCGCGAACAGGGGCCCGGGACGACCGGGATTGCGCTGACCCCAGCGCTCCCGGGCGAGCTTGAGCAGGCGCGGTGACAGGTCCACCCCGGTGACGTCGAGGCCCCGCTCGGCCAACAGGATGGTGTGACGGCCTGCCCCGCAGCCCAGGTCCAGGACCCGAGACCCGGGACCCAGCGCGCACAGGCCCACCACAAAGTCGACCTGGGCCTCGGCGGTGAAGTCCGCTTCGCCGACAAAGGCGGGCGCCGCCTCGGACAGCAGCTCGTAGCGGGCAGCCCACCAGGGGGTCTCTTCCATGGCCCGAGCCTAACCGCTGAGGCGCCGGCGGAGGTCGCTGGCGGCCACCTCCAGACCCTCGCGGCCTGGGCCGATGGCCGGGAGCTCGCCGTAGCGCAGCCCGATCCTCGCAAAGGGCAGCGGCACTGCGAAGCGGTCCCACGAGCGCAGGCGCCACGCGGGCCTGGCCACGGCCCGCGCCCACACGACCCGGGCCTGGGCGGCGCGACCGACGGCCAGAGCCCCCAGCTGGGGCTCTCCAACAGGACCACGGGGGCCGTCCACGGCGATGGCTGGAGACGCGCCCGCGCCGACCGCCCGGCAAGCAGCCCGCACAGCCGCCAGACCGCCGCTCGACGAGCTGCCCCGGATGACCTTGAAGCCCAGGGCCGCCGCCACGTCGGCGGCCAGCTGGCCGTCGGAGGACCGGCTGACCAGGCCCACCAGCGGCAGCCCCCGGTGAAGCGCGACCAGGGGCAGCAGGTCACCGTGCAGCATGGCGACCACGACCGGTCCGTCCGCGAGCAGGTCCGCCATAGGCGTGCGACCCGGGGACTCGACCCGCCAGGTCCAAGCGAGCAGTCGGATCACGGCGCTGAGGAGCCTGGCCCACATGGTGCCAGGATGCCACCGGTTGGCGTCCGTTAGTGTCTCGGCGTGAGCGTCCTGCTGCCCGCCCTCGCCTTCGCCTGCTCCGCGAGCCACGGGGTGCGTCCGGTCGGCGCGGGCAACATGGCTCTGCAGGCGTCGGCCGGGGGGCCACTGGTCGAGATCTACGGCAAGCCTGTGCCCCTCCCCCTGTCTACGGTGGGCCTGCGCTACGGGCTCACGGACCGAGCCGACCTCCACGCCGCCGTTCACCCGAGCCTGCTCGGTCTGGTCCGCCTGGGGGGCATCGAAGGCGGCTTGAGCTACCAGCTGGTGGCCCCCGGACGTCTCCGGCCCGCGCTGGTCGTGGACGGCACGATCAGCGTCATCGCTGGCGACGCCGAGCTCGGCGAGGCCGACGGCGGCACCGGGGTCTTCGGCGACCTGGCGGTGCTGGCGAGCTGGGCCTGGTCGGCCCGGGAACACCTGGTCTACACCGGCGCCCATCTGTTCGCCCAGCCCCGGCCACTGTCGTTGCACCTGGCGCCTCTGGTGGGCATGCGTTGGCGCCTGACCCCGGGGCTGGCCGCGGTCACCGAAGCCCGCTGGATCGACCCGTGGCAGGCCACCGACGACTGGACCCTGCACTGGTACGGGCCCCGGAACCAGGGCGCCATCCAGGCCCTGGTGGGCCTGTACTGGACCCCTCAACGGCTGCGACGAGGACCCCCCCCATGATCATGCTCTGGCTGACGGGCTGTCTCACCCTGGACAGCTTCTTCTACACACCCGACGTGGTCGAGAGCTACGCCCTGGAGCTGGAGCTGGTGCCGACGTCGCTCCAGGAGCTGGGCCCCTTCGTGGCCGAAGACGACCTGGAGCTATGGGGGCTGTGGGCCTGGCAGCAGGACCGGGTCGACGCGCCGGTGTTGCTCTACTCCCACGGGAACGCCGCCCAGATCGGGGCCTACAGCCGGCGGGTGGACCTGTACTGGTCGTGGGGCTGGAACGTCTTCACCTACGACTACCGGGGCTACGGCCGCTCCGAGGGCACCCCCCACCACGACGGCGTCATCGCCGACGCCCGGGCGGCCGCCCGCCAGGCCGCCGCAGCCCTGAACCGCGACGTGGGCGAGATCGCCATGCTCGGCGAGAGCTTGGGGGGCTTCGCGTCAGTGCACGCCGCGCGGGACGAGGTCCCCTGCGCTCTGGTGACCGAGGACATGTTCGCCAGCGCCGAGGCCCTGATGCAGCTCAACACGGGCCTGGACCTGCCGGTGGGCTGGCTGTTCGCTGACCCCTATGACAACGAAAGGGCAGCGGCCGAACGGGGCGACGTGCCGATGCTCGTGGTGCATGGCGAGCTGGACGACTACATCCCGGTGGCCCACGGGGAGCGGGTCATGGAAGCTGCAGCGGAGCCCAAGGCTTACTGGATGGTGGAAGGCAGCGATCACGCCCAGGACCCCTGGGTCCAACCGGTGGAGTACCTGATCCAGGTCAAGGGCTTCATCGACGACAGCTGCGGGTGGTCCTGATGGGCGATCCGGGGCCCCCCGAGCTGCGCAGCCTGGACACCTCCAGGGCCCGCAAGGACGTCGTGCTGACGCGCACCGCCCACGACGGCCCCACCCCGGACGCCAAGGCAGGCGGCGCAGAGCGGCGCGGCCGGATCCTGGGGCTCGGCCTGCTGGGCACGTCGCTGGTGTCGCTGGGCGCCACCCTGGCGGTCGGCTGGCTGGCGGGTGGGGCGATCCTGGGGGTGGGCCTGGTCGCGACCTTCGTGGCTACCGCCCGGGCCGTCGAGGCGCCCCCCGCCCCTACCCCGGACCGCTTCCAGGCCCTGCACGCGCGGCTGATCGAAGCCGACCTGCCCCCCGCTGCCGAGTCCGAGTTGCGAGGCGCCCTGGACGAGCTCCGGGCCGCCCGGGATCGGGACACCAAGGCCCTGGAAGTGCTCGACAGGTCCCTCGCCGAGCTGGACGGCGACGGGCTCGCCCGCCAGCTCGCCACCGCCGAAGAACGCGGTGACGCCACGGAGATCGCGCTACGGAGACAGGCCCTGGCGGCCCACCAAGGCCTGGTCGATCGGCATGGCCAGCTCCGCAAGGGCGAGGCCCGAGCGACGGCGGCCCTGGACGCGCTGGAGCTCGCCCTCGCCCAGGCAGCCGGTGCCGCAGCCGGCGACAGCAGCACGGTCGAGGCGGACAGCCAGCGCCTCCAGGACCAGGTCACGGCCCTGCGGCGGGCGACCGACGAGCTCGACGCGCTGGACGCCCAGGCCGACCGGGCTCGGCCCGGCACCGAGCGTGCCTGAACGACCGCTCTCCGGCCGCATGGCCCTGCTGGTGTCGCTGGTCCCGCCGGGCGGCACGGTGGTGGACGTGGGCTGCGATCACGGCCACGTGGCCCATGCGCTCCGTGCCGTGGGCGTGGAGCGGGCGCCGCGTCGCCTGCCGGCCCGGCCCGGCCGCTACCTGGTCGCCAACGGGCTGGCGCCCTTTCGCGCGGTGGACACGGCGGTGATCGCCGGCATGGGCCCCGCCACGCTGCTGGGCATCGTCGACCGCGGGCCGCAGCCCCGGGTGCTCGTGGCCCACTGTCCAGACGGCATGGACCGAGTCCGGCAGGGCCTGGCCGATCGGGGCTGGCGCATCGACGCCGAGGGCCTGGCCCGCGAGGGGGACCGCATCAGCGAGGTCCTGCGAGCGGTGCCTGGCCGCGAGCCCCACACCGGCCACCGGCTCCGCTTCGGACCCCTCCTGGAGTGCGACCCCCTGGTCGAAGAGCTCGCCGCGCACCACCTGGCTCGCTGGCGCCAGGTCGCCGAGCGAGCCCCGGCCGCGACAGAGGCGCACCAGCGAGCCGTTCGCTGGATCAAGTGGTTCGAAGCCGGCCGACCGGCGTGAAGCCCCCCATCGGCACCCTGCGGAAGTCGACGCCGACGGGCCCCGACCTTCCCGAAAGGTTTCGTCCCAAGTCGGCACGGACTCTCTAAGACTCGGGTTTCCCGGTTCCACCGCCACGGCCACGTTGAACGGCCACGTCGCACGCGCACGACGTGGTCAGGCGGATCCCCGGAACCATGCCCCGAGGGGAGTGGCTCCCATCAGGACCAGTCGGGGCAGAATGTCCGGTTTGGCAAACCAGTCGGATTTCAATGTCCGCGAACGGGCCCGTGAGCGCCCGGTTGGGGCCGAATTCAGCCTCCGAAGACCCGATCCGGAGCGATCTGCAAGGGCCGGCGGGCGTGGCACTGAGGGTGCGCTTGGCCGTGCGCGTGGCCGTGGAGTCCTTCGATGTCACGATCGTCGCAGCGCTCGTTCTTCGATCCGACGTTTGTCTGTCCGAGACTCCTGAGTCCTGGCTCGCTGTGCTGGCTGCTGTCGACTCACCCTGAGTGGGCCTTCCCAGATGGGCTCGTGCATG
>Ga0114933_10000871_pt1 | contig 35412 bp, 30 predicted proteins | sample 4SBtaG_FD_89691 | JGI IMG/M metagenome (GOLD analysis project Ga0114933, IMG submission 89691) | Deep subsurface microbial communities from Kolumbo volcano to uncover new lineages of life (NeLLi) - 4SBTROV12_W25 metaG | ecosystem: Environmental > Aquatic > Marine > Volcanic | place: Kolumbo... | reverse complement strand
ATGACGGTTGTCGGATAAGGTTCCGATGAGGACTACAAACACTCTGAATACTAAAGAATACACTAAAGGAGAATTCTATGGCGCATCGTTATACTGGATTTATGCTGATTGCATTGAGCCTGCTAGCTGCCGGCAGTTTACTGGCAGACAGTCAAAAACCGGCTCCGGCAAATGGGATTGAGGTGCCGAGGAACTATAAAACATGGAAATTGCTCTCGGTTTCGCACAGACTGGACAAAAATTCCATTCGCGCCATCCTGGCTAATTCGGTGGCCCATCGGCACACTGGCAAAACTAGCGCAAATACATGGCCCGAAGGCTCAGTGATTGCAAAACTGGTTTGGAAGGACAGAACGCTGGCCAAATGGCCGGATGCGATCGTGCCAGGTGCCGTCTCTCATATTGAATTTATGGTGAAGGACAGCAATAAATATGCGAATACTGGCGGGTGGGGATTTGCAAGATGGGTCGGCATGGAGTTAAAACCGTACGACAACGATGGAAGCGAGTGCTTTGCCTGCCACACCAAAGTCCGAAACAGTGACTTCGTATTCACGCAGCCGGCAAAATTGCCCTAACCCCTGCACATTCATATCTTGGAAGCCCCTACTGTTCCCGAAAAAGGCAACGGCGGCAAATCAGCAGTTCCGCGATGATGACTGTCAGGTAGATCACGCCGATCCAGATTAAATTCTCTATACTCGTTTTCCACAGGTAAGCGATCAGTGCCAGCCAGGCAAAAAATGATGATGCAAGCCCCGCAAGCGGTAGCAGACTGGAACCGGATATTTGTCTGCGCAAACGCCAGGCGGACAGATTAATCAGTGCAAAGATCAGCAGGAAAGTTGAACTGGCGAACGACGAGATGATCCCCAGGTCGCCGAGATTCACGAAAACCAGGGTCAGGCAGGTGATGACGATCAGGCTGACCCAGGGAATGTTGTCTCGTTTTCTACGGAATCCGAAAGCGCTGGGTAAGGCTTTTTCCGACGCCATAATCATACCTAAACGGGCAGTGCCGAACATCGTGGCGTTGATGGCCGATGCTGTGGAAAATAGTGCCGCAAGACCAATCAATTGAAATCCGGCCTGACCCAAAAATGGCTTGGCGGCAATGGCCAGCGCATATTCTTGATATTGGCTGATCTCTTCCGGCAGTAAATTACCGACGGCAACAAGGGACACCAGCACATAAATCGCGATCGTAACGACGATTGACCAGAGAATCGCAGGTTTCAGATTGCGTTGCGGATCCTCCATTTCATTGATCGTATTGGGAATCAGCTCAAAACCCTCATAGGCGACGAAAATTAAAGCGCTGCCCATGATGACGCCCGTATAGCCCTGATTAAACACCGGCAGAATATGATCGGATTGGACATAAAACAAACCGGTTACCGCAAACAAAAACAAGATAATTACTTTGACGGTCACAATCAATAGTTCACTGCTACCGCTGGCCTTGATACCGTAAAGATTGATTCCGAGAAAAGTCAGCATAATCGACGTCTGCAACAGGCGCTGCATCGCGACGTTAGAACCGTCATCACCCAGCATGGCACTGCCGTATACGCCGAATGTGTAGGCATACAGAGACATCGTACCGACGTATCCGACCAGCAGTAACCAGCCACCCATGGCGGCAACGTTACGGTTGGAAAAAGCATGTTCAATAAACGTAAAGCTACCGCCGCTGGACTGATAGGCCAGACCCAATCGTGCATAAGAAAGGCCAGTTAAAAGCGCGATGAGTCCGCCAAGCGCAAAGGCAATCGGCGCCGCGTGTCCCGCCTGTGCTATTGCCAGTCCCAGTACCGAAAAAATACCACCACCGACCATACCGCCGATACCCATGGCAGTGACTTCCCTAAGCGTGAGTTTTTCGTTATTGGTGTTGTCCATGACAAATCAATTTTTAGCGAGTCTACGATGATAAAGATATCGAGTTATTTGTGATTAATTCAAGCCAACGCTTCGCCGAATCCGTTGCTGTAAGGCTGTCGTCCAACCAACCACCTTGTTGAGTCAGTTTCCGCTATATTTATCCGTGCAAGCTCTTTTTGACGCCAACCGCCGGAAATTTCGCAATACTAGCTTCATTCGACCAGAAAATCGATTATCGCCTGATTCAGTTTTTCCGCTTGGTCGGTCTTGAAAATATGCTGGGCATGGGCGTTTGTCTTTATCAGTGTTAACTTTTTGGGGTCCGGGGCTCGTTCGTATTGGTTTTTGACGACCGAAGCCAGCGATTCCGAACGACCGGCAATAAACAAAAGTTTTCCTTTTAACTGTTCCGGATATTTAACCGGAACCGCAGACAATAAGATTAATTTATCAATTTCACCAGGTGCTGACTGAATTGCGGCTTCTGCGGCTGCGCCGCCACCCATGCTCGCGCCGATGACCGATACCTGATTAACACCGATTTGGTGCAGATAACGAACGCCGGCCAAAATATCTTCGAACAATGCGTCGGGTTGGGTTCCCGATTTTGACTTGCCATACCCGCGAAAGTCCAGTGAAAGCGTACGAAAGCCTTCGGCTACGAGCAATTTCGTGAAATCTTCCCAGCTTTCTTTATTAAAGATCGCCCCATGCGCCAATACCACGCCACGGGTTCCATCGCCACCGAGCAAGGCGTGAATCGAGCCCTGGTCGGCCGTTGAAAACGACACCGCTAAACTTTGCTTATTTGGTTCGGCAATCGCGCTGTTTGTGATAACAATGAAACCCGTAAAAAGGAACCTGAAAAATGTATTCATCGTGTAATCATTCCAAATAAGAATATGAAAGGGCGTCTTTATAGTAACAAAATATTATAAGAATATAACTATATGATATATACTTATGCCTGTCGGATCCAGTTGAAGGGGTGACATACCTATTTTTGCATACCAGCGGTCCGATTCGGCATAAAACTTAACTTTATAAGGGGTATACGATGTTTAAACGAACGACACTTGTTTTTGCAAATTTAGTTCTTCTATTTTTAATCGGTTGTGCGACTGCAGCAAGCACTGAGGCCGAAATAAAGAGTCCGGTAGCTGATGCACCTAAGTTATATAACGAAACGTTTAACCCGCGGCAAAAGGAATATCCGAATCATCTCGGATTTAACGACCTGCACATTCAGGCGATTCGCCATATCATGCCGGACACCGATTCGGTTCACGATCCCAAACTGCAGATTATCGTCCATCATCATTGCAAGGCCTATGACGATGGCACCCTGATTTGCCTGATGTTTCCTACCGGAATGAAAGATCAGGATAAACCGATTGGGTTTGAGTACATTATTACCGCAGAGCAGTACAACACACTACCGGAAGAAGAAAAGAAATATTGGCATTATCATAAATCTGAAATTCCCAGGGCGAAGGCGTCCTTGCCTGATCTGACCGGTGACGAAGCCGCCAAATTGATCCCTGCTATTAATGAAACCTACGGAAAAGTCATGTATTTTCAAAAGCTGGGAGACAAATTTCCGCTTGGGGAACCGCATGTCTTAATCGTGCAGGATATGCCGGAACAGGACTGATAAAATCGTTAAATGATCCTGTTGAGGACGGATACGGGGGCTTGAGAAGTCCCCGTATTTCCACAAGTTATTAGTTTTTCGGTCTGAGCAACTCCTGTTCCAATTAACCTTTTCAAAGTAATGATAGCCCGACTCATTTTTAAACGAATGGCAGTAAATGTTGCCGTGTTCCTTTCTATCATTTCAAATTGCACAGCAGAAACGAACACACTTTTCAATTGCGGCGATACCGAACTAAAATCTCCTTTTCTGGACGATTTTGTTTCAGGTGACCGCGTAATCGACGAAACTGAAAAACCGCAACGAATCGAAACGGACCGTCATGATTTCACCCAATCAACGGAAACCGTGGGACAGGGCATCGCACAGTTTGAAGCCGGTTATACTTACTTTTATGACGAAGAGGATGGCGAAAAGGAAGAAACGCATACCGGACCCGAATTAATGTTGCGCGTCGGCATTACAGAAAATATCGAGTTTCGCGCGCGTTGGAATCATGTCTGGCGTTTTGGTGGCGAGGGCGAATCCCTATCCGGTAGTGAAGATACCCGCCTGGGGTTGAAGGTTCGAACCACGGATCAATCGTGCTGGATCCCGGAGTCTGCATTGGAGCTGAGAATGGCTGTACCGACCGGCGGCGAGGCCTGGAGTACGACACGAGTCGAATTCGGCTTTGACTACGTCTACGGTTGGCGGTTGACGGAAGTCATGGAAATCTACGGATCAACAGGTTTTAGCAGCAATGGCCTCGGTGATTTTGCATTGCTTCCTGAAATTGCGTCAGAAAGTGATTTTGTCGTCTTGAGTCAATCGATCGCGTTGGGTTTTGAAGCGACTGAGGATATTACCGTGTATACAGAGTTTTTTGGGTTCTTCAGTCATGGACCGGAAGTCAACAATACCCAGATTTTTTTCAACCTCGGAGCGGATTATTATTTTACTGAGAGTTTTGTTCTGGATCTGCGTTTTGGAGAGGGCCTAACCAAAGGCGCTGAAGACGTCTTTGCCGGCTTCGGTGGCGGGTATCGATTCTAGTGTCAAACCGACAATATGGCAGGATATGTCAATAGTTGAATCAGCTCCAGGCCAGAGGAGAGAATTCTGGCAGACAAAAAGCCGTTACGGTCTTATTCATTCCTCGAAGCGGAGCACGTCGGTCAACCCATCATCCCTTTGTCTGGTCGTCTATGTCCACGGACTATTTGGTGATGCGGGAGCAACCTGGGGGGAAATGCCACGTTGGGTTCTGGAAAACGCCGGGATGGATATCGATGTTATTTCTTTCGCCTACCCCTCAAAATTCTGGGAAAGAAGCAGTATTGCCCAGGCTACCTATCACCTGCAAACCTGGTTGGAAACCGAATTCGCCGAATACAGTAATCTTATATTTGTAACTCACAGTTCCGGTGGGCTTGTAGTCAAACACTTGCTCAACCAGAGCTTTGTATCTATTGATCGGAACGAACAAACAGCGCAATTCGACATCTCATCTTCAATGCCGGTTTGGACGCGTACCCGCAGGATCGTCAATATCGCTGTTCCTCATGAAGGTGGTACGAGGGCTATGAACCTACTGAGTTGCATCGTTTATCCACTTTTTTATTTGCTGTCCGCACCTTGGTTGTTACTGGTTAAACTCCTGACCCAGGGAGAGAAAGACTGGGGAAGAAATCGGATGATTACCAGTTTGCGCAGGAAAAATCGATGGTTGATACGGATGGAAAATCGATTCCAACGCTATTTGCAAGAATCCAAGAATGCCGGCTTACCGACACCGGTCATCAATGAAATTTGTGCTGAATCCGATCAATCGGTGGCGGCCAGTGATCCATCGATTGAACAAATCTTTGTGCGTGGTACACACAAATCCGTGAAAATTCCGAATCGGTCGAAGGGGCCTATCGTTGGTATCGTTGCCGAAATCATTAAGAGGTATCCCACCGATGTCTCGCTTGCGATCGCAGTTAAAACCTTGGCCCGAATCAATGAGGTTAACGCGGCTGCGTCGATTTCGTCGCTGATCGGTATTCGTGGCTCGAGAGGTTCCCAAGAATCCATTGACCGAACCGTAAATGGTATCGCCGGCAGCCAGCAATTGGTTTGCGATCGTTTACAAGCGGTCGTATCGCAAGGCCGGGCTGGACCAAAACAATTACTGCTAACGGGTTCCGCCGGCGTTGGGAAATCTGCTGTAATGCGCGCACTGGCCGGGCAATTAAGCTGCCGCTTTTTGGCCGATCCGCGAACTTTTCCCTTACCCTTGTTTGTGCCTCTGCAACAGGCGACTATTTCATCACATTCAGCCGCAACGTATTCCTGGGAAAGTATGTGGACCTGGTGGCTCCAATGGGCGCATTCATTATCTTTCAACGATACCACCACTATTCAGTGGCTGGAGCAAAAATTCCAGCAGGATCCGGTTGTCGTCATCATCGATGGAGTTGATGATTTCCTGGTCAATCATCCGGAAATTGGATTTTCCACCTTCGCCGATGTTTTACACCGAGTGGTTGACCGTTATGCAGCGAATAACCAATTTAAAGTGATCGTTAGCGTCCGCAAGGATACCCAGGGATTACCAACCTTAATTCGTAATCCGAATGCGATTTTCGAAATCCTTTCGCTTTCCTTCGAGCAAGCGATAGAGCAATTTCCACACAGCGGTGAATGGTTATCCTCGATTCGTGATACCCCGGTTATTGAGCAGATAATGACGCCGTTAGTGCTTTCGCATTACCAACCGTCGGTTGATGACCAATCGACAAACCAGGCGATGACTCAAACCAAAATATTATCCGAAGTGATAGAGAATTATTTGATTGAAACCCAATTAGTGGGTATCCGACTTGCGGGGGGTAGCCTCGCTGAGCTAGAGCATCTATTTACGTCCCTTGGAATCATTGCTTGGTTATTGTTCTATAAATCACGGGGAGATATTAGTCTGGATGAAGTGGTTCAGGAATCTGAGGTACTTAGGCAGCGGTTGCAGTTGCTTGCCGAGAGATCGGATCACACAAGGGTCAGTCACGATTTACGTGCCGGTTGTTCGTTGCTGGAAAATAAACAGATCCGAAGTACCTTATTAAAACGAACCGTTTTTATTTCAACAGGTCCGGGTCGGTTCAGATTCATCCACCGAACCTGGCAGGAACTATTAGTCGCAAAATTCTTTATCGATTCAATCAGGGGACATTGCTTCAACGAGTTGGCGAATGCCAAAATGTATTCAGGAATCTACCGCATGGCCGGCGAATTGTACCAGGGAGAATCGATTTCCAACGATCACGTTAAAGGTGCATTGGATACTTGGCGGAACACAGACCAGCGCTACATCACCGGGAACTTAATCGGTTTTTTATCTTGGACCACGACTCCGATCGAACCTCAAGCGATCCAGCATTTATTGGATGAACTGCAAAATCTAGATGGACTTTCTCGTATTATACTCATCGGAGGATTAGGCTATCGATTGCTCGTCGATGACGAAGAGGATACCGCGCGTAGCGATTTACGGCGTTACCTATTGCCTAAGCTCAAGGAACTCTCCAGTTCTAATAAAACTAAGTTAGACGACCCGGTGGTATCAAGTCTTGCCTGGTGCTATCAAAAAGCTTTTGCCGCCTTGTTTGGGGCACCGGAACCTTCAGGGTCTTTACCGAATCTCGGTTTCGGAGAAGAGCATACGTCAATCGCTTTGCCCATCATTTCGAGTACCGTTGATAATCGATTTTCATTGGATGATCGGTCACGTGCATTGCAAAGAGCGCTCCTGACACCGGTGTTGGACACATTTAACCATCCGATGTTCGTGATTCGTGCCGTACATTACCTTTATTACTTGGTTTCCGCAAAAAAGTATAACGTCCTTGACCATATGGCATCGCAAGAACTCACATTGTTAATTATGCCCGGGTGTGAATTCGAGGGTTTGGTGCGGTCGTTTGATTCGGTTCCAGAGCTTCAAGAACTGTATGAGCGGTGCCAGCGAGTCTATGATCAGTTAGAGAATTCCTGGTCAAGCTCGTGAAAGGCTGACTCAGAAACGTTTCCCACACCGAAAAAACTTACGATCAAAGTCGGTTGCTATGCGCGATTGAATTTTCGAGCTAAATGCAAACTCCATTGGATTTGGAAAAAATGGAATAATCTAAAGACATTATTTTTCAACTTCCCCCTATGTTGGAGGGATAGGAGAACCAATATTCATCTAGCATCATACAAATCCTTCAGTTTTCTATAAAGGGTACTCTCGCTAATACCCAGCTTTTTTGATAACGATTTCCGGTCTCCTTTATGCCGATTATCAGCTGAAAGCAGATAATGCTGCTCCATTTCCTTCAGCGGAATAATTTCGTCGGATTGCCTCGGTGGTGTTTTGAATTGTTCAGATACCGATTTCAGAAGGTCATTGGGTAGTTCGTTACACGTTATGCACTCACCGTCGGCCAAGAGCAGAGCACGCTCAACGATATTTCTAAGTTCCCGGATATTACCAGGGTATTCATAATGCATAAGACAATCTAATGCGTCTGCATCGATTTTGGGGGTTGCCGGTCTATGTGAGAGTCTTTGCAACAGACTATCGATCAGAAGCGGGATATCATCTCGCCGCTCCCGAAGCGCAGGAATTTCAATAGGGAAGGGGCTGATACGATAATAAAGATCTTCCCGAAAATCGCCATCTTTGACCATTTTAGAGAGATTTCTGTGTGTGGCACAGATCAGGCGAAAATCAGCCGATCTGACTTCTATATTGCCGACCCGACGATAACTGGCACTTTCCAGAAGACGCAGTAATTTTACCTGCAATGTCAGTGGTACGTCGCCTATTTCATCTAGAAAAAGCGTTCCTCTTTCTGCCGCCTCAACCAGACCGATCTTTAGGTTGGTTGCACCGGTGAAGGCACCTTTTTCGTGACCGAAAAGTTCGCTTTCAAACAGGGTATCAGTCAAGCTGGAGCAATCCACAGGAACAAACGCTTTATTGTGGCGTCGGCTTTCGTCATGAATCGCCTTGGCAACTAGCTCTTTACCTGTACCTGACCCACCGAGCAACAATACTGATGCGTTGCTATCGGCAACCCGTTTTGCGAGTTCGAGCATTCTGATAAATCCAGGAGAATTGCCTACCAAGCCATGATCACTGGGTGTGGCACTGGAAACTCGCGTTTTCCGCATAATTTCCAGTAGATAGCAAATCTCGCCGTTTTCGTTAAAAACAGGTCTCGCTTCAACATCGACATGTTCATTTCCTCGTGGCGTGTGATGGACATGAAGTACGCGGCGCGGCTCCATCGACTGAAGAACGTCCATCATCGGACAGGACTCACCGGCTTTTTCGCACGGAACCTTGATTCCATGGGAGACCTCGTAACAACTGCGCCCGCGAATCGGTGTACTGTCACCGTAGGTTCGCTGATATTCAGTATTGGATGCCAAAATGCGGTAATCAAGACCCAAAATAATTGCCGGATCCGGATAAGCATCTAAAACGGCGGCGACTTCATGAGGGATCTTTTGAACCGGGCCAGTCATATGCTCCACAGGATTAGTATTGACTTAACTGTCAAATTTAAGAGGATTATACATCCGGACTCTCATTATTAGGAGTTGCAATCCCAAATAAGACTCAATGGGCTTGTCGAAAGCCACCCAGTGAAATAAAGTAAGGTTGTAATTACTTTTTTAATACAAATGGTTAGCGGAGGCCGTGGCAATTTCTAAACGATCTATCAAGATTTGGCATTCATTCTGCTTTATTAGAATCGACATCGGGAAAAGATGTTTTTCAATAACCCATTATCGAGGTCATCAAAATGTTCGAAGCATTGTGGAATGAATTTCAAATACAAATCGTACCTTTTCTGCCGCATTTGTTCAGCTTTGCGCTGATCCTACTTCCAGTTGCTTTTCTTGCCCGTATCAACAACGAATCCGAAGAGATCAAATTCTAAGCGCTCAATTCGTGATGATGGAAGCGTCTACGATTCTTCGTTGAGGGTGCCTTTTAATAGAAGTTTCAACGCTAGCTCCCTTTAAAACCGGGAGCGAGCATTGATTTATGAGAAATGCGGGCACTGTCATGGTTGAGCACTGCTCAGCCATAATACCGGTATGAATAGTCTCACAATCTATTGAACCTTGGCCGTCATCGGTTAAAAGCACAACATTATCGAATTTTTAACCTGCCGAAAATAGCCTGGCAAAACCCTCAAATGGAACGGAGAATTAAAGGCTATGCTGACTTAACAATGCCCGGCATTTTTTTAATCCGATACCTGTTTACATAGCGTTTTGGCGTTCCAAATGGCTAACCAGTTATGGTTTCGATAGGGCTGCGAATATTCGGGTTGAAATCCGTGAACTGGCGGTCGATTCTTGCTGTAACTCACCGCATAACCGTGACCGTGATTCTTGAGTGGAAATCAGCATCCAATTTTTTCCAGTATCAGCGTTAATATTGATAGAGGTTAAGTTATAATAAACAATGGCCTACAAAATTGTACTGGTAAAATTGGATGCTGTTTTTTTGAAAAAACTGGCAATTTTTACAAGCTGATTGACAAATTCGAGGTATTTTACAATCGTATACGACTCCATTCTGCCGATGATTATTTGTCACCGGTAGACTATGAAAATCGTCAAGAATCTGCACAACTTTGTGTCCGGTAAAATGTTGACACATCATTTTGAGTGTAAACAACCATTAGATACATTTTTCTACCTTCAAAATCGTTTTTTTGTGGTATTTGGAGATCAAAGAAAATTTTAGATTTCATTCCAAATTCACGAAAAAATATATTTCTGTTATTGCGTAATCTAGCGGCATCTCCCATTCCAAAAATATACTTACACGATTGTTTTCTTGTAAGTTCGACAAAGTGGGAGAACAATTTTCGAATGTATTTCCCGTCTCGTAAATCTGGGTGTAGGATTACACGGCTAATTTCGCAATAGGTTTCGCTTTCCAAGTGTAATTCTGGAAAAGTATCCAGAAGGAATGGTCCTTTGCTTTCTGTTGTCGCAAATTCTTCGTCTATCGGTAGCAAGACTCGATTATTTGGCGTGGAAACATTCAAACATGCGCCTCCAACGCATCGAGAATTCTTAATTATCAGTAATGTGTGCTTGTCCGAACTACTATAGTCTTCTTGCTCACAATGGCTGAAGTGCCGAAATCCTTTCAATCTGTTATCAACCCGCGACAGGTAATTTCTTAGAGTAACAAATTGATTTATATACGATTGATCTTTTGTAAATATATAACTGAATTCTTCCCCCGCGTTTTTGGCTCGTAGTCCATGACGAGTTGATATGGGTCTATTTTCTAATTGACGGGTAATACTATCTCTACAAAACATAACAATACCTATGCTAATAAAATCGTTTGTTAGTCAAACGATACTTTCACGAAGGACTGCTCAACGGCAGAGTTGTGCAACTTTGACCACGCTCTAATAGCGTGTTTTTTATCAGTAATAAATTATATCTGTGTTTTAATCTAATGTCCGCATTTCGTTGTTACTCCCTATTTCGGTCAATGCAAATACGTCTGTTTCTTTGGAGTTTTGAACAGAATTTCAGGTCGTAATACTAAGGTCACATTTCCCCTCTATATTGAATCTTCCAAATGTTGAATCTGTGATAGTTCATTAGGATTTCCACCAAGACGCTGCATTGTTGTTTCCGTGAGAATCCGGTATTGGCAGGATTGCTTTCTATATCTTCGCTGAATTAGTGCATAAATCTGCGATATCGCACAGTTTTTGGGTTCTAATCGTAATTGTAGGAATGTCTCAAAACCCTAAGGTTTGAATTTTGTGGTACAAAATAGAATGGGTCTGATATTTGCATTATTTTGGGAGATCAGAGTGGATTATGAGTTATTGACTCGACGGTAGCTTATTTCTGGGGAATGGTTTGTCGCGATGTCGCTTCGACGCTCAGAATTGCCCTGTTATTCCTAGAGGAAGATTCAAAAACATGTAGGTGATGGTGGTTCAATCGTAAAATTGGATATTTTCAGGGCACATAACAAGAAATAAAGCAGAGGGCCTATAGAAGGAGTTTTCGTTAAACGCTTTATACAGGAGACTGTTATGAAAGAGAAACTAAGTATCGATGATTTTTATATTGCCCAGTTGGATGCCTGGGAAGAATTTTTAATCGAGGTGTTACATAGCCAATCGAATTCTTTGCGGTCAGGACTCAAATGCATAGATCCTGGGCAATCGGATGGAGGTTTGGTCTCGCAATGGATCGAATTTAGCCACAAGCAGTTGGAAAATTGGACGGAAATCGAACAGGAACTTCTAATCGCTATTTTCCATGCGATTAAAGAAATTGATCCCGGTGAAGGAATTGTCAGTGAAGCCGGTACAAAAGCGGCGCATCGATTTTTCGATCACTGGGAAAATCGAGCTGGGAAAGCATTTGAAACGCATAAGGAATTTTATTCTCTTATTTTTCCGTGGAATGATGGTGAGGCCGAATTAGAAGATAGACCTATTCAGGCGCTTCCGGAAGCCATAAAGGAACCCGTTGAGCACAATATCTCGCACGCTGCATAGTCGCAATGGACCGTGTTAAAGGGTTTTAAATTCCGTAGATTGACGGAAGTTTATCGTATCGGTATTCGACCTATAGCAAATTCGTTCGTGATGTCGTTATCGTTGGCCAGCACCAAATAGCACGGTGCTGGCCAACAGATGAAATGTTGCTAAAAATAGGTCGGGGCTCTAGTAAACGTCCCGCTGATAACGTTTTGCTTTTTCTAAAGCCTTAATATAGTCTTCGGCTTCTTCCTGACTTTTTCCGCCTTGACTCGAGATTATTTCGATCAGTGCTTTGTGTACGTCTCCAGCCATGCGTTCTGCATCCCCGCATACGTAGAAATGCGCGCCTTCTTCCAGCCATTGGTAAATTTCTTCGGCGTTTTCTAAAAGTTGGGTTTGCACGTAGATTTTTTGCTCCTGATCCCTGGAGAAAGCTGCGTTCATGTGCGTTAATGCACCGCTTTCCAGCATCTTGTCCCATTCGTCTTCATAGACATAGTCGGTCGCTTTATGCTGGTCGCCAAAGAAAAGCCAGTTTTTACCCTTTGCGCCAGTTGCTTCACGCTCCTGCAGGAATGCTCGGAAAGGCGCTACTCCGGTTCCGGGGCCGACCATAATCATCGGCAAGTCAGGGTTATCCGGCATACGGAATACTTTATTGGGTTGAATATAAATGAGCAGCTTGTCTTCTGCATCAGAGCGTCCAGCAAGGAACGTCGAGCAGACCCCCTCGCGGTCACGATCGTGCGAATGATAGCGAACCGCACCGACCAATAGATGGCATTGGTTTTCGTGTGCGCTCAGCGCCGATGCAATGGAATAAAGCCGGCCCGGCATTTTGCGCAATATTCCTACCAGATCTTGCGGTGCTATCCCGTCGGCCGGGCTGTCTTCGACCAAATCGACAAGCTGCCGCCCCCAGATGTATTCTTTAAAATCTTCTTTGTGCGCATCGTCCAGCAACGTTTTTAAGTCATCGCTGCCTACCAGTTCGGCATATTTCTCGACCAGCACGCGGCTGAGTCCGGTAACATCCAGTTTGTCGATAAAGCCATCGCGCAATGTCATCGTTTCTTTACCAATGGTAACCGATTCGGAACCATCGAATTTGAGTGCGGCCAATAATTCATCCACATACACGGGATTGTTCTTTGGGTAGACGCCAAGCGCGTCACCGGGCTCGTAAGTGAGTCCTGAATCGCCAAAATCGAATTCGACGTGTCGATTCTCTTTGGCCGATCCTTCGCCGCTGATGTTGATGTTGAGCAATACGTCCGCGGGGTATGGATTGGTTTTCGAATATTTGCTCTTTTCCTTGGTTGGAAATTCGAGGATATCCGCGCTGGCCTGTGCTGTGCCACCGGATTCGTCGGCGATTTTTTGATACTGCGCCAGTACTTCCCCAACCCATTCCTCACCGGGTTCTTCAAAGTCCACGTCGGAATCGACTCGGTCCATCAGACGCGATGCACCCAGGTTGTTCAGAAAGGCATCAAAGTCTTTGCCGGTTTGGCAATATTGCTCGTAGCTGGTATCCCCCAGCGCAAAAACCGCGTATTTGAGTTCTTCCAAGCGTGGTGCGTCATCGCTTTGAAGAAATTCGTGAAGTTCCTCGGCGGCGACTGGTGGATCCCCTTCACCGTGTGTGCTGACAATTACGAATAACAGCTTTTCGGAAGCCAGGTTTGCCGGGTTATAATCGGTCATATCGTGGACCGCTACATTGAACCCTCGTGCGGCAGCTTGATCTTTCAATTGCTCTGCGAGACCTTCTCCGTTACCTGTTTGCGACCCGAATAAGATGGTCATCAACGGCAATGTCGATCCTTGCGCTGCGGGTGCTGCCCCTGTGCCTGCGGATGTCGCGCCCACCGCACCACCGCTCATCGCTGAGAAATAGCCGCTGAGCCATGCAGCTTGTACTGCTGTCAATGGGGATCCGATGATCGAATTCAACATTTCAGATTGTTGTTGAGATAGCGGGCTGCCCAACTGGCCATTAAATGTATCGCCACTGAGCGCGGGCATTGTTTCTGGCGTGGCGACATTGCCTTCCGGTGACAGCGGACCTTCAATTTCAATGGGAAGGTGTTTGGAAATTGGCATACCGCTACCCGCCGTGTCGTCCTCCATAAATCGACTGGAAATAGGCCCGTAAGCCATAAATACCATTCCCGGCTCGGCATCTTCGCTTTTTCGTTCTTTGCAATTGACGATTGCTTCGGAACCGCTGGGAGATTTCATGCGAATCGAATCCCCTTTTTTTAATCCAAGTCGCGCCATATCGTCAATGTGAAACTCTACGGTAGAAGTTTCATCACGGTAATCTTTTTTTAATTTTCCCGCGTTAAGTGAAGTACCTTGTTTACTGGTTCTAACAGGTACCAGGATCATGCTGTTTCCCATTATTATCTCCGAAAGGGCCGTTAATTAGTTAGCCGCGAGGGCCAAGCATAAGAAATACGCGTCTATTTCTCAAGTAGAGTTTATTCATTTACCCGAGTTGTTGGTATTTTTCTACCGGGATACTTTCCCGGATTAATCTAACCGCTGATGGATCTATTTGGTCTACCCGACGCTGGTGTTTACATAGTGCGCCGCGGAATCCGAGATAGTCTGGGTGGAGGTCCAAAAGCAATGGAATATCGTCGATTCGCAGTGATCCAGCCAGTCCTACCAATAAACGATGGCGGTTCGCTTCAGCGATGAAATTTTTGAGTTTGACTACGGAACAAACCTGGGGCAATGCCCCCTTCGATTTATTCATGGTATCCAACATTACGCCGGAAAAGCCAGCCATTGCCATTCGTTCAATCCAATGCAGATCAAATTCGTTGTCCCCGAAAAGTACAGCGATGAGTCTGGCACCTTTATCGGTAAGTTTGGCCAAGCCTTGTATCGAGGCAAGCCAGTCCCCACCAGGAAAAAAGCCAATTTTAATGTAATCGACCCCGGTGCTCTGCATATCGGCTGCGGCTTTGGTAACAGTCTCTGGATCCATGGGTAGATCTCCGATCGTTGCACTCACTACGTGTCCCTGACCCAGTCGATGTTTGATTTTTGTGATGTCGGAAATTTTGAGTGCACCCAACGCGCCCGCTGCCGGTGCTTTTAGGTCAATGATGTCAACGCCAGTCCCAGCCACCTGAATAGCTTCGTCCAGATCAGCAACACTTGCCAGCATGCCTGTCATTAGCCTGCCACCTTAGCTGGATTGGTTTGTTTGAAGTTTTCCACGGCTTGCATCAGCCAGGTCCACGCCTCCCTTTCTTTGGGTCCTGCGGTTTTGTCCAGACCAACAGTGAGATAGTCTAATTCTGCTTGAATTTTTTCCCATGGCAGCAGCTTCAGGCGGCTCACCAGAATGGCTGCTTCCAGAACCGAGTATTGGGCGCGATTGAACCCCAAAAAAGGTGCGTGTATCGCTTGGTGTAAAATTTTACAATATAGTTTGGGACGTTGATCATCAGGTTCGTTGCGTACTAATTTCAATTCTGCGTGTGCAAGAGCGCAATCCAGCCGTTTTGCCGAAATTTTTTCCGTTTGGGTTAACGGCCAATCTCTGCGGCCGGTCAGGCACCCAGCAAATACGCGGACATCGTCAGTATAATTGATTACCGCGTGGCCATTGGTCAGTATATTGTCCAGCGTTGTCGATGGTTGGAAGGGCATAATCAAAAACTCATTTTCAAGTACATGCACTCCCATTGGCGCTATATGTACTTCGCCGTCCTGATTTTGTGTTGTTATGATGGTTTCTCTGATCATTGATTTTTTTTATTAGCTTTTTTCAAGGTAGATCCTGCTTCTTTGTAGCCTGTCAAGTCTTCCGGCGTCTGGTCAACTGCGCAACCCCATTGTAGCGGTTCGTCTTGCACAAAACGTTTTCCCAGTTGCCAAGCAATTTGTGCTCTACCCAATTGCACACCTATGTAGAATGCGTGCCCGCCGTCGCTGTCAAGATTAAGTTTGGGGAACAGGTCGAACGGATCGGTCGCTGTACTGATGCCGTCGCGGTTGTAAATATGTATACCGTCCTCGCTAGTTTGAATTCGGTAGCTCGGATCCCGAATTTGATCCGCTAGCTCGGTAATTTCATCGGTACAATACGGGAAAGGTGCACACTCGTGCAGCGCCATCAAGCTATCGCCGAAGTGTTTTGGTAAGCTGGTCGTCTGTTTAGAGGCAAACATGATTCGCCTGGCTTGGTCTGCTTCTTTGATTGCTTTACAAGCGTGTCGGCTGACCTGAGTAGCCAGTATATTGTCAATTTCCAATTCCGAACATATCCCCAATAAAACCGCATTCATACCAGCGGTATCAGCGTGAGTCAATTCTGTTAGATTACCTACGCCCATTAACATGTTTCTATTGGGATGACGTTTACGTACTTCTATATAGCGTGCGATAGACTTGGCGAATCCAAAATGTATCGGGTCAAGTATCGGATCCAGCAGAAAGGATTTATTTTTGGCATCCATCTGGGTAATCGCTCTATCGAGCGAATCAAGATCGCCATGTTCCGCTGGGATTAGAACAGGAATCGATTCGATTTCATCAGCCACCCACAACGAGTTTTCGTGCAAGCTAAGTAAAAAGTCCGCACCGGCCTTGCCCCCCACCAGCAAATCGTTGGTTTCCAATGAATCTATACTGACCCTGAATCCTTCTGATTTTAGGCTTGTTATCGTGTCCTCCAGATGTGGGAACGGAGTGTTAGGCAGGCAACCAATGTCTATTACGTCTGCGCCATCTTCCTTGTAGGCCCTCGCTTGCTGCATTATTTCATCCATCGTTATTTGTGGTGCATCGGTGATTTCAGCAAAAATTTTGAGTTGATATCGGCTCAGATCAGGTTTTTGACCCGCTTTGCCAAAGTATTCGGGTAAATCCTTAAGTTCTTTTGGCCCCCGCTGGAATGGAATGCCAAATGAATTGGAGAGAGAATCCAAGTCACCCAGGCAGCGTCCAGGGACAATGACTCGGTCCGCATGAAAGGTATCTTTGAGACGGCGCTGAATCATATCTGCAGTCATAAGCGCCGCTACGCTAACGCCAATTTGGTGCACCGTATAGCTAAAATCGTCGGGTCCTATCGCCTCTAGAACCTGATGCAATTGTTTTTCGGCCAATTTCCCGGTCAGAAACAGCAGATGTTCAGGCATCGGCTTGGCCTAGATGAATAAGGTTAAGAAATAAGAAATGAGCCCAACGGGGGGAAGCAGTATAACAAGATCACTAAGCGAAACCCAGCCAAAAAAGTTTTAGACGACGGCCGTGCCAATTATTGACTCGTCAAGCATCGATGCGGGTCGGCAGTGCCGGTTTATTGGGATTGTCTAGAGGTCAAACTGATCACTAGGGGTATTGGAAAAGGATCAGAGCTTAGTACGGTAACGCGAGTAATGACATCGTTCAAGCGACTTTGAATCGTTGGACGATATCCTGCAGTTGGGTAGCCAAATGGGATAATTCTTCGGCGGCTTGTGCGGATTGCTCAGCCCCCGACGTAGTTTCATTAGCAGAAGAGGATATATTAACGATATTGCGATTGATTTCATCCGCGGTTGCACTTTGTTCCTCGGCAGCCGTCGCGATATGCATATTCATGCTTTTAATATTGTCGACTACGCTGGCGATACCCTGTAGGGCTTTGCCGGCTTCAGCCGATTGTCCTACGCTAATGTCTGCACGATTGCGGCCTTCTTGCATGACCGTAACAGCGTCATTCGCACCCGCTTGCAATCGTTCGATCATGTCCTGAATTTCTTGGGTCGATTCCTGCGTTCTGCTCGCCAGTGTACGAACTTCGTCCGCAACCACCGCGAAGCCGCGACCTTGTTCACCTGCACGGGCCGCTTCGATCGCAGCGTTCAATGCCAATAAATTGGTTTGTTCTGCGATGCCACGAATTACATCCAACACGGCGCCAATACTATCGCTTTCTTCTTTGAGCTTGGTGATGAAATCGAACGTTCTTTGGACTTCTTGGGCCAGGGTATTGATTGATGTAATCGACTCGGTCATTACCTGATTACCGGTAGCTGCTTCGGTATCCGCGCTGTTTGCCGATTCGGCTGCACTCGCTGCGCTGCGGGCAACCTCCTGGATGGTTACAACCATTTCGTTCATGGCCGTAGCGACCTGCTCGGTTTGTGCGTTTTGTTGGTTAAGATTGCGTTTACTATTATCAGTAATACTAGCCAATTGTTCGGAAGCCGAAGCCAATTGCATTGTGTGTTCCCGAGTTTCATTGATCATTTTGTTAAAAGCTTTGCGTGCGCAGGAATATTCCCAAGACATCCAGGCGAATTCATCTTTGCCGGGGATAGCGCATTTATGGACCAGATCACCTTCGGATAATGCGTGTAGCGCGGCGATGATCTTCTCGGTGCGGCGGGCCGCGTGTCGGCCCATAATCGTGGCGACAAAAAGCATGGTTGCTATACCCACTCCACCACTAACATACATTTGGTTGGTGTTCTCGGCAAACAAAATGATTCCAGCAATTACGCCGATGATCGATAAAATTCCCATTCCGGTCAGTAAATACATTTGTCGGGGTATGGAAAGGTTTTCCAGTAATTTGCTAAACATTGTATGCCTCTTGACCTGGTGTATTAAATTCTAATATCAAATGGTTTTGGTTCAGTGATTGATCATATTTTTATCTATTAGCGTAGTATAGAAAATTGGGTTCGGTTAAGTTTTCGACAAAAACGATATTAAAATATGCGTTGTAGCTATGCATTGTAGCGTTGTAGCGTTGAAGTGGCATAAAACGGATGGCAATTTCCTAATTTTGGAGTCGAACCCAATCTGCAACTTGAAAAGGTTTTTAGTGTCGTATTGACTCTTTTAACTGAGTGATATACGAAATGGGTTTACCGATTTTGATGGGTTAATATGGGCAGATTAGGCGAGTCGTTGATTGCGCAATAACCAACATCGATATAAAATAAGATGCTACCCAATCGGTCTATATCGACGATTTTTCAACGTTCGCCCGGCGTATACACCAGATATTTGAGCGACAACTCCTTGCCGCCGTAGTAGAGGGTACCTAATTTAGAGACTGTTAAAAGGAACACCGATATGACAGAAATCAGTGATGCAGATCTATGCATTAACGTCCCGAGCCCATTTTGTGGGGTTGGTACCGACGATCTAAAAATCAAGGTAGACGGGAAGCGTATTACGCTGCTAGAAAATGGTTGCGCGGTCAATACGCCCGCGTTTGAACAACCCGTTTCTGATACGTCTCCCCGTATCTCGGGGCAACCTGTGGATCTTCAGGCAGCGGTAGACAAGTCTGCAGAAATTCTTGGGCGTAGTCAGTTACCGTTGGTTTCGGGATTGTCGACCGACGTTAATGGAATGCGTGCCGCGTTAGAGTTGGCGGATAACATTGGCGCGATTACAGATAACATGAATTTCACCGCGGCAATGCGTAATCTTTTAGTATTACAGGATAGCGGGTGGATGAATACGACGTTGGCAGAAGTAAAAAATCGGGTAGATCTTTTGGTCATTATAGGGACTGATATTGACGCGCTGTTTCCACGTTTTTTTGAAAATTATGTCTGGAATGAAGACGCTTTGTTCTGCCAAGATACATCCAAACGCCAGGTCGTATACGTTGGTAAGGGACCCTCCGGTAGTGCGAGTACATCCCCGAACGGAAACGCAGCACGGGTATTGGCCTGTCAATTACCGGATTTACCCGAAGTGATTGCGGTTTTGCGCGCATTGGTTAATGGTAACCCAATCAAGGTTTCTTCCGTCGGTGGGATACAGGTCACCGAATTGCAAACTCTTGCAGATCAACTTAAACAGGCGTCATATGGTGTGGTGACTTGGGCTGCTTCGGAATTTAAATTTAGTCAAGCGGAGCTCACCGTACAGAATATGTGTGAAATGGTTAAAGATTTGAACAAAGAAACCCGCTGCTCGGGTTTACCGCTTGGTGGTAAGAACGGAGACCAAACTTCGTTTCAAGTCTCCGGTTGGCAAACAGGCTATCCATCAAGGGTGAATTTTTCCGACGGTTTTCCGGCTTACGATCCGTATCTGAATTCCACGGAGCAGCGCTTGGCCGACGGTTCTGCTGATGCATTGCTTTGGGTTTCGTCGTTCAATATAGATAATACTCCACCCCCTACGGATATTTCTACGATTGTGCTGGGGCGTTCGGGAATGACATTTGATAAAGAACCGGATGTTTTTATTCCTATTGGTACCCCAGGTATAGATCATAGTGGCCATGCGTACCGTAACGACAACGTTGTTGCTGTACGCCTGCGCAAATTGCGAGACGCCGGTTTACCCAGTGCGTCTGATGTACTCAGCGCAATTCATCAAGCTTTATAGGAATTTTTATGCTCATTAAATTGACCGGTGGAACGGTGTACGACCCTGAACATGGAATTGATGGTATGGTACGCGATATTTTTGTTCGTGACGGGATCATTGTTGACTCACCAGCGGATAGCAAAATCGATGCAGAGTATGATTTGCGCGGTAAGGTGGTAATGGCTGGCGCGATCGATATGCATACCCATATCGGTGGTGGAAAGGTCAATATCGCACGAACAATGTTACCGGAAGATCACCGGGCTGACCCGGTATACCGGACAGAACTTTTGCGTTCCGGGGTGGGTCGGGCGGCGCCAAGTACGTTGACAACCGGCTACCGTTACGCGGAAATGGGCTATACCGCCGGTTTTGAGCCGGCGGTATTACCAATAAATGCCCGCCAGGCGCATATGGAGATGGGCGATATTCCAATAATCGATAAAGGCGGTTATGTGATGCTGGGCAGTGACGATTTTCTGTTACGCATGATGGCGGCTAACCATGACCAACAAGCCATCAACGATTATGTTGCGTGGACTATGAAATCGGCGCAAGCGATAGGCGTTAAAGTTGTTAATCCCGGTGGCATTAGCGCCTTCAAGTTTAATCAGCGTAGTTTGGATTTGGACGAGCAGGGCCCACACTACGGTGCAAAACCGCGCGATATTTTGAAGTGTTTGGCCACTGCAATTTACGAATTGGGTGTAGCCCATCCATTGCACGTGCACGGTTGCAATTTGGGCGTGCCCGGAAACGTCGAAACAACCTTGAACACCATCCAGGGAATCGAAGGTTTGCCGATGCACCTTACACATATTCAGTTTCATAGTTACGGGACTGAGGGCGATTTTAAATTTTCTTCGGGTGCCGCGCGCATTGCTGAAGCGGTGAATGCGAATAAGAATATTACTGTGGATGTCGGGCAGATCATGTTTGGTCAAACTGTTACAGCGTCCGGCGATAATATGCGACAGCATGCAAACCACGCGCATGCGAATCCGAAAAAATGGGTGTGTATGGATATTGAATGCGATGCCGGCTGCGGTGTAGTGCCATTTAAATATAAAAATAAAAATTTTGTCAATGCGTTGCAATGGGCAATTGGCCTGGAAACCTTTTTATTGGCCGACGACCCGTGGCGGGTGTTTTTAACCACGGATCATCCTAACGGGGCGCCGTTCACGAGTTATCCGCACTTGATCAAATTATTGATGGATAGAAGTTTCCGCAATGATAAACTTTCGGCGCTTAATACTGACGCAGCTGCGATGACAACATTGGGATCCATCGACCGGGAATATTCATTGTACGAAATTGCGATTATGACGCGCGCTGGAGCAGCGCGTTTGGTTGGATTGTCCGACCGTGGCCACCTCGGCGTGGGTGGTGCTGCGGACATAACTGTTTATACCGAACAAGAAGATAAAGAACGAATGTTTGAGAAGCCGGATTATGTATTCAAAGACGGTGAATTGGTTGTTAAAAATGGTGAAGTTGTGAAGGTGACTTGGGGAACGACTCACGTTTCGCGTCCTGAATTCGATAGCGGTATCGAAAAATCCTTGGAGGAGTATTTTGATCGATATATGACGATGAAACTAGCCAATTTCAAAATTCTCGACGACGAATTAACCGAAGACGGCCGTGGCCGGATTATGGTTCATCCCTGTAACGCCGAGGGCCGAGCATGATAATAAATGGAGTGACTATCGACGAAACTTTCGCCGAAGCCTTTCCTATGAAAGCGACTCGAGTGATCATAACTGCCCAAAATTCGAAATGGGCGATGATTTCAGCTCAGGCGATGACCGGCTTTGCAACTTCGGTTATTGGGTGTGGATGTGAGGCCGGAATTGAGCGAGAGCTGGACCCATTCGAAACACCGGACGGCCGGCCAGGTGTTTCGGTCATGGTTTTCGCGATGGGGGGTAAAGGTTTGGCTAAGCAGTTGGAAACACGAGTTGGTCAGTGCGTACTGACTTCTCCATCGTCAGCGATTTATGCCGGAGTGGACGGGGGTAAGGCCATCCCATTGGGAAAAAATTTGCGCTATTTTGGTGATGGGTTTCAAACCTCGAAGTTGGTCGGAAATAAGCGTTATTGGCGTATACCGGTTATGGATGGTGAATTCGTTGCCGAGGAAACTACCGATATGGTTAAAGCCGTTGGAGGGGGTAATTTTTTGATCCTTGCCGACTCTCAACCACAGGCGTTGGCGGCTTGTGATGCCGCAACCGAGGTTATGCAAAAGTTGCCCAACGTGATTCTGCCGTTCCCGGGTGGCGTGGTTGGCTCGGGTTCCAAGGTTGGGTCCAAGTACAAATTTTTAGGAGCCTCGACCAACGATGCATTTTGCCCGACGCTGAAGGGTAAAACGAATACCGCATTGGCACCGGAGATTGAATCGGTGATGGAGATTGTAATAGACGGATTGACCGAGGACGACATTAATCAAGCGATGCGGGTGGGTATTGAAGCGGTTTGTAAGCTAGGCACCGGAAACGGTGTGAGACGGATTACCGCGGGTAATTATGGCGGGAAATTGGGTCCCTATCATTTTCATCTTCGGGAGATCATGGCATGAGCGCATTGACACTCACACTGACGCTAAAATCGAATCTGACACAACGGGTGGATATGTCTCCGCTTACCGTGGATAAGGTTGCCGAGAATTCAATCGACGATATCAAGGCGATAAGCTTACGTTCGGGTAAGCGGTCATTGCGTGTTGATGAGTTATTTGACGTGAGCGGTCAGGCGGGAGATCGCCTGGTTATAAAAAATTCTTGTGACAAATTGGATTATATCGGCCGCGGTCAAACGCACGGCAAGATTACGGTCGATGGGGATGTCGGTGCGTATATGGGGATGCAGATGGAGGAAGGTTCGCTTACCGTAAATGGAGACGTTGGTATTTTTGCCGGTTGCGAAATGTCGGGTGGTGAGATTGTAATCAACGGTAACGCAGGTGAGTTGTTAGGTGCTCCATTGCCGGGGAACAAACAGGGTATGTCTGGGGGCATAATATTGGTCAAAGGAAATGCGGGAGAGCGCTTGGGCGATCGTATGCGCCGTGGAATTATTCTGGTCGAAGGCGACACGGCTGACTACTGCGGTTCGCGCATGACCGCCGGAACTATCGCGGTGATGGGTGAAACGGGTCGCTATCTGGGCTATAGCATGAGCCGGGGAACAATTCTATTGTGGAATAAACCACAGATCCCCCCGACGTTTAACGACTGCGGGCTACATACGTTGACGTTTCTGGCGCTTTTCTTCGCGTCGATAAGGCATCTGGATAGTACCATGTCAGAACCTTCTGCTGTGTTTAACAGGATACACCGCTATGGTGGTGATATGTCTGGTGTTGGACGTGGAGAGATATTGGTTAAGGTTCAATAGCTGCGAAATTTCCTGAATACCGGTATAAATATGACGCCAGGACGTCTGGCTTTTGGGATTGCGATTGAATACGCTTGCGGGTTAGATGCCGAGAAATTGTAGAATAAAGCCTGTTTCTTTATTTTTGAAACAGGCTTTATTGATTTTGGACGGTGTTAAATCTTGCCGTCTATTCCCATTTGGTAATACTTATGAGTGATACTGTCTTGGTTTTCTAACAACCAGTCGATATCCGGTTGGTTGTTCATTGCTTTATGGATCGCCTGAGCCATCGCTTTGCGGTGAATCTCGAACAAAATTTTGTGATCCAAATTGTCGTCAGTCGCGACGCTGGGGTTCAACCAAACTGACACAATGATACCCAAATCATTGGCTTTTTCTTTGGGAATGTCACCGGCTCGCACTGCGTCTAGTACGCCATTGGCTATGGCGCCCTGTACAGTTCCCATCAATATGTTGGTGTAACGGTTGTTGTTTACAGTGACTTTGCTCACCATCAAAGTGACCGGACGGACCTGGATGTCGGTGTTTAGGATGGCAAATACACGCGAGTGCCCCTTGACCTGGTCACCGGTTAATGTTGCCAGCGCAGTCCCTACTGGACCATCCAGTTCACCGATGATGACTTCCGGTTCGGCAGCTGTGCCGGGTGGGCCACCGGCTACCAATGCTTCGCCGGTCTGCATAATGATTCTTTCGCTCATGGATTGTTTCTCCTACTTTAGTTTAGATAAGGGTTAAAAGATTTGATGATCGATAGAGAACCTGCAATCACAATAATCGTAGGGGTGTGACATACCGGATTGTGCTATAGGTCGATTAAATATGAGCGTATATGGCTTTGTCCAAGCCTACTCATATTGCCCGGGCTTTTTCTCTTAAAGTTTGTAATGCATCCTACCGAATTTTGACCGCGCACCATAACACGAAACCAAGCATTCCGCTAACTCGAGTGTCAACCTGCGATCTTCTTTGAAAAGGAGCCTTGCTGTAGTTCGATTCAAAACCACCCACGGGATAGGTCTGTACTGGAATGCCATGGCGTGAATCTGAGTATCTACAAGTTCAATGATGATAGAATTTAGCTTCCAATAGGTTTGCGAAATTATCCCATGGCACAATCCAAAGTCCTAACCACACAGGACCATAGCCGCGACAGTGCAGGCCTAACCTATGTTTACCCGGTAATTTCGCGTCGGGCTGGTGGACTGTCCATTGGGATCAATCTTAACCCGAACAACGCGTGCAATTGGCGATGTATTTATTGTCAGGTTCCGGGGCTCCAGCGCGGTAGTGCGCCAGTCATTGATTTGAATCAGTTGCGAACCGAATTGAATGATTTTCTAGTTGATGTTGTCCAAGCTGACTTTTTCCATAGGTTTGAGGTTGAACCTAGATATAGGGTTATACGGGATGTCGCTATTTCTGGGAACGGCGAACCTACAAGTGCTGCGAACTTCGATCTGATCGTTGGTCTTGTCGGGGAATTGATAGAGAAATTTGAGTTGCGTGGAGATATCAATCTAGTTTTGATTACCAATGGCAGCTTAATGCATCGATCGGTGATTCAAGATGGCTTGAAGACACTCAATCGGTATGGTGGGGCGGTGTGGTTCAAGCTTGATAGAGCAACCGATGAAGGTTTGGCCCAAATCAATAATGCCGGTTTGTCGGTGAAGCGGGTACGGGAAAACTTAATAAAATCGGCCGAATTGTGCGAGACCTGGGCTCAAACCAGCGTATTTAGCTTGGATGGAAAAGTGATGTCGGTTGATGAACAGGACGCTTATCTCAGGTTGCTAAAATCTGTGGTTGGTCAGACAAATGCTTTCAAGGGTGTATTGCTGTACGGATTAGCACGACCTTCATTGCAGCCGGAAGCGCCTAGGTTGACCAAAGTACCGGAAAAATGGATCAATCAATTTGTCGATCAAATAGAAAGTTTGGGGTTAATAGTCAACTTAAATGCTTGATGCCCTGATTTGAGATTGGGATTTTATAGGGAAATATTGAAGGAGTGACACGAAATGAAGAAGAAATCGCGTCAAGGAAATCCAACTGGAGATGCCGCCGATTTTATTGCGTTCGATGAGGCCGGATGTCGGGGTGGGATCGAAAGAATTCTTAAAAAAGAAGAAGAATATCTTAGACGTCGAAGTTCGGACAGATGGGTACCCGCTAATAAAATTGGTCTCGCTTTATCGGGTGGTGGAATAAGATCCGCAACTTTCTGTTTGGGGGTCATTCAAAAACTTGCGCGGGCCAAGTGGCTGGCGCAGATTGACTATTTGTCTACCGTATCCGGATGGTTTAATCGGTACGCTGGTTTATATCAAGACAACCCTAATCCCAAGTATGCCGGCTGACCTGATTTGTTATAAGAAAGCCCATATTAGCTTTCCGGATCAATCAACAGCAGACCAATTCTTCGACGAAAAACAGTTTGAAGCCTATAGGGAGTTGGGTTATTTGATTGCCGAGCAAATGACCGATGCATGTACTATAAACGCGAGTGGGAAGGTTGAACGGACCGAAGGCTAATCTGTTTGACCCGGTGTAGAAAATAGCAAGTGATTGAGACGTGATGGAGCAAATTTAAAAAATATGCTCTGTTTATCCCGGGGCTGTCAAATCAACGTTTATTGCGTAGGTGCGATCACGCCTGAAAATTTTTATGAATGGCGGAACAGCCATGCCGACAGGGCCAGCGTTACGATGGCGGCGGGTAGTGACCAATTGACCGGGATCGTAAAGGAGTCGATGATGATGCTGGTATTGCAGAAGTAACGGACTAAATGGAGTAAGCCCGCCAAACCGAATAAGCTGGCGGCAATTCGCAATGGAAATTTGCCTCGGAAAGTTTCTGCTTCGGGCTTAGAGACTAAATCGCCGGGTTTTTCATGCGTATCGATTTCAGTAGCGCGTTTGGATTTTCGTTGCTGTTTGCTGCGTTCACGTTGTTTGACTTTCTCTTGCTTTTTATAATGCGCGACGCCTTTGGCAATTCCTTTGGCAATTAATTTGGTTTGTTCTTTGGTTTGCCCCGGTGTTTGTGTGGCTTTGGCTATATGCAAAGCTTCTTCGTCGGTATGCTGGGTTGCCTGGGTTTGGAATGTTTGTTGATTCTTGTTTTTTGCCATGGTCTCATTCGATGGGTCCGCCATTTGACGTTATCGTTTTGGCAAGGAAGGTGGTCGCCAATCAATTAACTTTCGATTGATAGTGGTATCTATTTCCGCTGGTTCGAGCGCTATCCGTTGTCACAATAAAGGGATAGTATAAACGGGTATCAGGGTGCTATTCTACATTATTCTATTCAAATCAATAAGGAGCGTGTAATGGCTATAACGGATGTAAAAGGTATAGGTCCGGCAACCGTAGGAATTCTTGCCGAGCACGGGATTCGTTCGGCGGCCGATCTTGCGGCGACTACTTTGGCGAAATTGATCACTGTACCTGGTTTCAGTCGATTGCGAGCACAGCAGGTGATTAAAGATGCCAAAGCTTTGCTGAGAACAACTAAGTCCGCTCGACCAACTGCTATGAAGGTGCCGGCAAAGAAAACAGCTGCAACTAAACAAAAATCGGGCAAAAAGGCTAAGAAAGCTAAAAAAGACAAAAAATCCGACAAAAAAACTAAATCGAAAAAAGAAGATAAACGCAAAAAAGTTGCAAAGAAATCGAAAAAAGACAAAAAATCCAAAAAGAAATGATGTGATATGGATGATACTGAACTAAACAGTCCCGAACTTTTTATCAATAGGGAACTCAGTCTGCTCGAATTTAATTGCAGAGTTCTAGAGCAAGCCAAAAATGATCAGGTGCCGTTGTTGGAACGGCTAAATTATTTGTGCATTTCCTGTTCCAATTTGGACGAATTTTTCGAGGTGCGTGTTGCCGGGGTTATTCAAATGGCGGAGCTAGGAACGACCCGTACGGAGCCAGATAGTCTAAGCCCCAACGAAGTGCTCGCCGCAATCAGTTCCAGGGCGCATCAGCTTGTTGAGGAGCAATATCGGGTCTTGAATGAAGTCCTGATCCCTCTATTGGAAAAGGAAAATATTCGATTCATTCGACGTTTGAATTGGAGCAAAGCACAGAAGGCGTGGTTACACAATTATTTTGAAGAGGAGTTGTTGCCGATACTCACGCCGCTTGGCCTGGATCCCGCCCATCCGTTTCCCAGTATTTTGAATAAGGGGCTGACATTCATGATCGCGCTGTCCGGTAAGGATGCCTTCGGGCGATCCATGGAGTTGGCCATATTACCCGCGCCCCGAGCGCTACCTAGGATTGTTCAACTGCCCGGTGAGGCATCGGAAAGTGGACCCAATGATTTTGTTTTTCTATCGTCGATCATACATGCGTTTGTGGATGAGATATTTCAAGGAGTTAAGGTCAAAGGTTGTCACCAGTTTCGCGTAACCCGCAACAGTGATTTGTTTGTTCGTGAAGAGGAAATCGACGATTTGTTGCGAGCCGTAGAGGGTGAGTTGGCGATGCGCAATTATGGTGATGAGGTCCGCTTGGAAATCGCAAATACCTGTCCAGACGAAACCGGAGAGTTTTTGTTGACTCAGTTTGGCATGACTCCTGATCGTCTTTATGCAGTGGATGGGCCGGTAAATTTGAATCGATTGCAGCAGATCTACGATTTGATCGATAGACCCGATTTGAAATTTGTGCCCTTCACACCTGGTATTCCAAGTACTATAGGTGGAAAAAAGGACGTATTTAAAGCGATCCGCAAGCAGGATATTTTGTTACACCATCCGTTCGAAGCGTTTACGCCGGTGATTGATTTTCTGCGCCAAGCCGCTACGGATCCTGACGTATTGGCAATCAAACAAACGCTATACCGTACTGGTCCAAAATCGCCGGTGGTTGACGCTTTGGTAGCGGCTTCCAGAGCCGGTAAAGAAGTGACAGTGATTATCGAGCTTCGTGCCCGTTTCGATGAAAAAGAAAATATTTCGCTTGCGACTCGTTTGCAGGAAGCCGCAGTGCATGTCGTTTACGGTGTGGTGGGATATAAAACCCACGCTAAGATGATTTTGGTATTGCGTCGGGAAGGGCGTAAGTTGGTCAATTATGTGCATCTTGGGACCGGTAATTACCACCCCAAAACAGCCCGGCTTTATACCGACTACGGATTATTTACCAGTAACAAGGATTTAGTGGATGATGTTAACAAGGTTTTCGTCCAGCTCACAAGTTTGGGTAAATTGAGTAAGTTGAAAAAATTGTTGCAATCTCCATTCACATTGCACGATGCGTTACTAAAAAAAATTGATCGGGAACGTATGAATGCGGAGAAAGGGAAACCCGCAAGGATCATAATCAAGATTAATTCCTTGGTAGAATCGGAAGCAAGCCGGGCACTGATTAGGGCGTCTATGGCGGGTGTTGACGTAAAACTTATTGTGCGCGGGATCTGTTGCTTAAGACCGGGGGTTAAAGGCTTTTCCAATAATATTGAAGTGAGGTCGATCGTTGGTCGGTTTCTGGAACATACCAGGGTGTATTACTTTGAGAATGATGGTACCCCGGAAATATTTGCATCGAGCGCAGATGTGATGAATAGAAACATGTTTCGGCGCGTGGAGGTATGTTTTCCGATAGAAAATGCAAAGCATCGGGATCGTATCCTCCACGATCTGGAGCTTTACCTCAGCGATACGGAGAACGCCTGGATATTGCAGAGTAATGGAACGTATACTCGGGTGACTTCAAAATCAGACGTGGGTTTCAAAGCGCAAACCCAGCTAATGGAAGAGTTGGGAAAATAGTTTGACCAATATTCGAATAGAGTCAATTTTAAAAACAAACTTCCAATCGGGGCGAATATGGTTAATTATACTGCGGGGTTGTAGATCAAAGGCGTTTTCACCGCAGGTTTTACCAGTCGGGTTGAATAGACGGGATCATTCATTTTTTAAACAGAGTTAAAGGTATTGTAATGCGACTAATAAATTTAAAGATCATTGGTATGATGATGCTATCTTGCTTGGCAGTGCAAGTTCACGCCGGCGGCGATTCGGATTATCCAGCAGCCTATTTTGAACCTGTTATAACCTATCAAGATCCAGAATTAATTTCATCAGTTGCTGACGAATCCCCCGCACCCGCGCAAGTGGACTCTGAAAATACGACTGAAGATAGCGCGCCAGAACAAGATAATAGATATCCGGCAGCTTATTTCGAGCCGGTAATAGTGTTTCAGGATTCGGACTATATCGCATCGGAAAAATCTGTCCCCGTATCTAAAAGAAAATCAGCAAATTCAGCTACCTCATCGTCGAATACCAAAAAATCTTCGGCGAATGATTGGCCTGATGCGGCTAGCTCTCGGGTATCGGCGTCGAATTCCGGTTCATTCCCGTTTTTGGGCCTGTTGATCGTATTCGGATTGTTCGGCTATGTTTACTGGGCAATTTCAAAGGAAAAGCCAAGCGAGATTTCGGAAAATTCAGGCGATGTTATTGTTGACGATAGTGGCGAATCCGTCGGGAACGACACTGTTGAATCCGTGGAGCTCGAGGGCAACATCGAGTCTCGCGGCTAACGCTGTCTAGGCTGGCTTTTGGTCTTTGATTTTATTGATAAATGGGGGGGTAGGCTATTTGAACTGCAATCCAAAGCCCGCCGCTTCCAAGTAACTTGCTTCCTGTTCGAGGTCTGCTTGGGTCAATGGATTGCTGTCCAGCCAATTTTTTTCAAAGCGGATGTCTAAGCCTTTTTTATCAAGGTTTAGCTTGAATTTGGGTATGGAATCGGTATGACGGCTGCGGTGCAATAATATGGCCAGGCGAAGAATGATTGATAAGTTTTTGGCGGCTGTATTCCACGGAGGTGCGAGCTCATCAAGCAATTTGCTTACGTATTTACGCCGGTGGATCCTGACTAACGTGGCTAATAGTTTCTGATCCTGGCGGGAGAATCCGGCGATATCGGCGTGTTCAATGATATAAGCGGCGTGCTTTTGATGATGACTGTGGGCAATCGCAATTCCAATTTCGTGAAGTCGGACCGCCCAATCTAGCCACTGCAACGCTGTTTTGCGAATTAAATCGATTGGTAATTCAATTTGGTCTAAGCAGTATTCTATGGTTTTTATGATCCGATCAGCGTGTTCATGATCGTAATGGTAGCGTTCGGCCAGCGCTCGTACGCTTAGCTCACGGACATCCTCGTGGTATATCCGTCCCATCAAGTCATACAGCAGTCCTTCGCGTAATGCGCCATCGGAAACCCGCATGGATTCTATACCCAGAGATTTGAATGTCGAGTAGGTGATTGCGACGCCCCCGGGAAAGACTTCCCTGCGGTTTTCGCTTAGTTCGGGCAAATCCAAGTGGTCGGTATGCCCGGCATCAATCACCGCTTCGAGTAAGCGCTCCAAGCCATCCAACGTAATGCCGTTGTTGCTCCAGTTGGTCGCGTCCAACACTTTATTGATGGCGCGAAGTGTCCCCGATGCGCCTACCGCGTGTTGCCACTGGGATTTGGAAAAAGCCGGGATTATCGGTTCCAACTCCTGATTGGCCGCGAGTATCGCCCGCTTCATGCGTTTACTGCTAATCTTTCCATCGGAGAAATGTGACCGGCTCATGGAGACACAACCCATATGCAAACTTTCCTTTTGCAATGGCGTAGATCCGCTGCCGATGATAAATTCGGTACTGCCACCACCGATATCCATGACTAAACGGCGTAATTCCACTGCTGCTAAGCTGCGGGCGACACCCAGGTATATTAATCTGGCTTCTTCAATCCCAGAGATGATCTCGATGGGGTGTCCCAGTGCGATCTCGGCGTTTTGTAAAAAATCAGCCGATTCGTGTGCACTGCGCAGTGTATTGGTTCCCACTGCGCGCACACTACCTAGCGGCAATTCACGAACGCGTTGGCCAAATCGTTCTAGGCAGTCCAATGCCCGTGTCTGAACGTCTTGTTTAATTCGTTTGTTTTGGTCTAACCCCGCTGCAAGTCTGACCATTTCTTTCATTCGGTCGATTGTTTGCAGCTGACCGTCATTCAGCTTCGCAACGATCATATGGAAACTGTTAGAGCCCAAATCTACCGCTGCTACAATTTCCGGGGCCTTATTCCACATGTAATGACGTCGAGTTGCCAGCGTTGAATCGTTGGGTAAAGTTATCTCTCAAGCCTGAGACCTATGCTTCCTATTTCTGGTAAACTGCGCTGCCATCAATGGATACAATATCGCCTCGTTGATTTTTTCCACCGACCGTATTCTACATTAATGCAGTATGAAGGCACTATCGATTAAACAGCTTACAAAAGTCTACGCCAATGGCTTTGAAGCATTAAAAGGTATTGATTTGGACGTTGATCAGGGTGATTTTTTTGCGCTGCTGGGGCCAAACGGTGCTGGGAAATCGACGACGATAGGCATCATCAGTTCACTGATCAACCCAACCCGTGGTTCTGTTTCGGTATTCGAGCATGACCTTGTTTCGGAACGCGAGGCTGCGAAAAGCTGTATTGGACTCGTGCCTCAAGAAGTAAACTTCAACCAATTCGAAAATGTATTGGATATCGTTGTTACACAGGCGGGCTATTATGGTATTTCAAGAAATCAGGCGCTGGAAAAAGCCGAATTTTGTCTGCGCCAATTAGAACTTTGGGATAAACGCGGGTCTATATCAAGGAATCTGTCCGGTGGGATGAAACGACGGTTGATGATTGCCCGGGCATTGGTGCATGCGCCCAGGTTACTGATCCTGGATGAGCCAACCGCCGGTGTCGATATTGAGATTCGCCGGATGATGTGGACCTTTTTGCGCGAGATAAACCAAGCAGGAACCACCATTATACTGACCACGCACTATTTGGAAGAAGCGGAAAGTCTATGCCGAAACATTGCAATTATCGATCACGGGCAAATCGTGGAATCGACCGGTATGGCCTCTTTGTTGGCTAAGCTGCACACCGAAAGTTTCGTATTGGATTTGAAACGCCCGGTTGCCGATCTACCGGTGCTGGAACACTATCCCGTGCAGCGCGTTGACGATAATTCTATCGTCGTCGAGGTTCCGAAGGAAAAAGGAATTAATGGTTTGTTTAAAGAATTATCCGAGCGAAATATAGAAATTGTCAGTATGCGGAATAAATCGAATCGTTTGGAACAATTGTTTATGGACCTGATAGATTCCAACCTGACGGATACCATGTAAAGCTGGGTATCTGGAAATACGATCATGAAATATTCGATTGCTTATAAAACCATCGTCACCAAAGAAATACGCCGCTTTACCCGCATATGGCCGCAAACTGTGTTGCCGCCGGTTATCACTACGTCGCTTTATTTTTTGATATTTGGTACCTTGATTGGGTCGCGTATTGGTTTGATGGATGGCCACCCTTATATGGAATTTATCGTACCGGGAATTATTTTGATGGCGGTGATTAATAATTCTTATTCGAATGTAGTGTCATCGTTTTATTCGACCAAATTTCAACGCCAAATTGAAGAACTATTGATTGCCCCGGTACCAAATTGGATTATCCTTGCCGGATACGTAAGTGGTGGGGTCGCTCGTGGGTTAATGGTGGGGAGCGTTGTTGCGATAATCTCAAATTTGTTTTCCGAAATGCACATTCAACATTATGGCATTGCGCTTGGCGTAATGTTGTTGACCGCAACGTTGTTTTCACTGGCGGGTTTTGTAAACGCAACCTTCGCTAACAGTTTTGACGATATTTCTATAATCCCGAATTTCGTATTAACCCCACTCATTTATTTGGGAGGCGTGTTTTACTCGATTAGTCTATTACCCGAGCTGTGGCAGCACGTGTCACTGGTAAATCCTATCTTTTATATGGTAAACGCATTCAGATATGGCGTATTGGGTGTCAGCGACATTGAAATCGGTAGCGCATTTTTGATCATAATCGCTTTTAATCTGGTGTTGGCTTTTGCCAGTTTGATTTTTCTGAATAAAGGTGTCGGTATCAAAAGCTAGACGTATTAAATTTCCATAGAGCATGGGTGAATTCAATAGGACGGGCAACCATAAATAGCGAGCCTAGCGACAATATTCCCCGATTCAAACGATCCCAATTAATTCATAATGTTGTCTGATTTCGCCGGTTCGTGATTTTATGCCAGTTATTGTCTATTTCCCGAGCGGGTCAAGTTATCGGGCGACGGTCATCGCTGGTATATTTATCGAACCCAAATAAGCGCCAATCGCTTCAATGTCTTCGTCGCTTAATTGATTGGCAACGCTATTCATGGCCGCGTTGGTTCGGGTTTTGTTTTTAAAATCGTTTATTTGTTTAACCACGTATGCAGGGTGCTGATCCGCCAGTCTTGGATAGCCCTCGTTACCTTCCCCGTTCATTCCATGACATCCCCAGCACGCTGTATAGCGTGATTTACCGCTTATCGCCAATTGTTTGTCTACGATGCTCGGGAGTGTTGTCTGCTGGGCATAAAATTGGCTAATTGCAGCGATGTCTTCTGTAGTTAAAGTGGCTGCCATGGCCTGCATCGTCGCGTTTAGTCGTTCCCCAGATTGGAATGCATTGAGCTGACTTATGAGGTATTCAGCGTTTTGTCCGGCCAATCTTGGAATGTCCGAATCCAAACTATTTCCGTCCGGCCCATGACAGCCTGCACAAGCCGCCAATTTTTCTGCGATTGAACGGTCTGGCTCAGCAGCAGCAAGATCTGAGATAAGAATTAAAAGAACTATGGTTATCCAATTTAGTTGTAATTTTTTCATGGGCTTCTTCCTTTTCCTTAGTTTGAGCCACTAATCGTCATGGTAGTTTTGAAAAATTACCTTTTGACCGATGTTGTTTTGACCAGATGCTTTAAATTCAATTGCCCCCTGTCTTACGTAAAAGGTTCACAGTGCGTTTAATGGGTTTTTATAAAATTCATATCGTCCAGTAATTTGAGGATTTGTGCCCCGATCTAGATTAAAGTGAGTTAGGGTTGTTTTATTTGCATCATCAAGTCGTTGTTCCATTCACCATCAACCTTTATATGTGCGGCTGCACCCATCATGACGGCTTCAATCAAGTTGTGGCTCAAGTAAACGTAGGTGCCGGGTTGTTTGAACTCGTATAGTGCGGCAACCGCGGATCCTCCGGGAACGAACCAGGTTTCGTAATCTGAAGTTGGAGCGGTAGAAAAAGATCCACCCTGCCAGACAAAGTCGGCATGTCCACCAATCAAATGTGGGCGCGAATCTCGATTGGCTTGCGAATGAATCAACAAAATCTTTTCGCCGACACTCGCAGTCGGGGCGTTGTTGCCGGTCAACGCCCCGACTGCGCCGTTGAAGACCACGTGGCTTGGCGCCAAGGTCTTCATAACATCCAGCGTTTCTGGCATCGCAGCGAGCGGAGATCTAAACGCTTTAAAGGAACCGTCTTCTCGTTTGGGGATGTAAAAGTCTTGTTCGCTGCATATTCTGGCCCAATCTGAACACTGATTCTGGCGCAACGTGAACAGCGATTCTGGTTTATGGTGAACAGTGATTCCGGCTGAAGATGAACAGTTTTTCAAGTTTTTCCGGAATTGAT
>Ga0114933_10000869_pt1 | contig 35496 bp, 36 predicted proteins | sample 4SBtaG_FD_89691 | JGI IMG/M metagenome (GOLD analysis project Ga0114933, IMG submission 89691) | Deep subsurface microbial communities from Kolumbo volcano to uncover new lineages of life (NeLLi) - 4SBTROV12_W25 metaG | ecosystem: Environmental > Aquatic > Marine > Volcanic | place: Kolumbo... | reverse complement strand
CCCTTCTATTTTTAAACTGTTTTATCGCCAAAAAAGCCGGACTTTGTCCGGCTTTTTTTACGCCCTGTCTCAGCGCCCTGAGTTAATCCACGCTTTGTGCTTATCGGGGGATCTCCCAAAAGGCATAATATCGGGATGAGCCGAACAATCCTCCAGGTTAGTGAGTTCACCCGGGTAGCGCGCCATCTTCTTGAGGAGCATTTCGGGACAGTCTGGCTCACCGGTGAGATCTCTAATCTCGCGACACCGGCCTCCGGGCATATATATTTTTCATTGAAGGACGAGCACGCGCAAATCCGCTGCGCGATGTTTCGAAATCGCCGCTCACCCTATCGAGGCACCCTTGAGAACGGTACCGAGGTCTTATTAAGCGGAAATGTGTCAATCTACGAAGCCCGCGGCGATTTTCAACTTATCGTTGAATACATCGAACCCGCAGGTGAAGGCGAACTGCGGCAGCGTTTTGAGGAGTTAAAACGCAGGCTGACTGCTGAAGGGCTTTTCGATCCCGGGGAGCGACGCTCGATTCCTGAGCGTCCTGGCCGAATCGGGATCATCACCTCGAAACACGGCGCGGCGCTTCAGGATATGTTAGCGACTCTGACCCGGCGCTTCCCCCTGGCCGAAGCGCTGGTGTCGCCTGTCATGGTCCAGGGAGAGCACGCAGCTCGCCAAATTGCTCACGCGCTGAACATGCTGAGCCCTCGCCAATGCGACGTCGTTCTGCTTGCTCGAGGTGGGGGCTCGCTCGAGGACTTGTGGGCCTTCAACGAAGAAATCGTAGTCCGCGCAATCGGAAAGTGCAAACTGCCCGTTGTCTCAGGCGTAGGTCATGAAACCGACACGACTCTGGCGGACTTCGCCGCAGATTTGCGTTGCGCCACGCCTACCGCCGCCGCAGAGGCCGTCACTCCGGACATCGAGAGCCTGACCGGCTTGATTGACGGGCAGATTTTTCGGCTTGGCTCAGCGCTTGATCGCCAACGGCAAACGTCAGCCCAGCGGCTCGATAACGCGATGGCACGGCTCCGACACCCCAGCGATCGTCTCACCTATCAGGCGGAGAAACTCTTGTCTTTAGGTGAACGACTGAAAACCGGATGGCGCCTTGAACATCAAAACCAGCACGCGCGCCTGACTCGATGCGGCCAGAAGCTTCAGATGCACTCCCCTCAAACTGAGGTAGCCGAAATATCTTCAAGGATCAAGACGGCGCGCACACGTCTTTTAAACCGGCTACATCAGGATCTGACGCAGCAACATCACCGTCTGGAACAAGCTGCAGCGCAACTTAAGGCGCTGAGCCCAACTGCCACTTTGGACCGCGGCTTCGCAATCGTACAAGTTGCGGGAAAAAAAACTGTCGTACGATCCGCGGCGACTCTGAAACCCGGTGACGCTATCGTCACCCGTTTCGCAAACGGAACCGCGAACGCAGAAGTCACGTCGACCCAACCAGGGGACAGGTAACGTCGCTATCCGCGCCCGGCGCAAGCAGGGCGCCTTTGTCACCCTCTCCCCTTGCGAGACGTTTTCTTTTTGTCGTACGGATTTTCCGCATTGCGCAGTTCAAATCGAATCCGTGTTCCCGTCAACTTGAAAGTCCCGGCGAGCGTTTTCCCGAGATACCGGAGGTAACTTGCGGGCAGTTTGTGCAAAGTGTTGCCGTGAAGCACTACGATGGGAGGGTTTTTCCCTCCCTGGTGCGCATATTTCGGCTTGATCGTGCGATGGTTGACCATAGGTGGACGGTGATGCTCGACCGCCTGGGCCAGAGCCCGATTGAGGCGGCTGGTCCCCATCTCTGCCATCGCGCTGGCTCGAACTCGCCGAATCGCTTTGGTCAGTTCCGCAATCCCAGAACCATGCATCGCCGAGATAAAGACGGTGTCATGCTCAGGCAAGAAATCCAGTTTTCGGGAAAGTTCACGGCGTATCGCATTTTTGTCCCTTCTTTCGAGGCCATCCCATTTATTTACAGCAATCACAATCGAACGGCCTGTCTCAACAATCAAGCCAGCTATCGTCGCATCCTGGTCACTCACACCTTCTCTTGCATCGAGGACCAGCACCGCTCCCTCGGCAGATGCCAAGGCTTGCAAGGTCTTGACTACGGAGAACTTCTCAAGGGTCTCGCGCACGCGAGATTTTCTGCGCACCCCCGCAGTATCCAGCAGCAGCAAAGCTTCCCCATCGCGTTCGACAGGCACCGCAACACTATCCCGCGTTGTGCCCGGAAGATCTGCGACGATCATCCTGGGCTCACCGGCCAGGCAGTTGACCAGAGTGGATTTTCCGACATTGGGTCTGCCGACTATCGCGATCCGATTGGCCTCTGCGCTGATCCCTTCAGATTCCGAGTCAGGCACGATGCTGGCAATTGCGTCCAACAAGGTCCCAACGCCTTGTCCTGTTTTAGCCGAAACGACCTGAGGCGTACCCAGGGACAGTTCAAAGAATTCACTGGCGGTGATGTCGCGATCCAGGCCCTCCGCCTTATTGGCTGCCACCAAGACTGGGGTTTCGTCCCTGCGTAAATCTGAGGCGATATCTCGATCTGAAGCCGACAGGCCATCACGCGCATCAAGCAGAAACACGACCGCGTCGGCCTCTGACAGCGCCTGGAACACCTGTTCCCGGACCGCGGCACTCAGAACATCTCCGTCATCCGAGAGTCCCCCAGTATCAATCAGGAGAAAACGTCGATCCTGATGTGAGGCCTCGCCATAAAGTCGATCACGGGTAACGCCCGGTTGGTCATCGACAAGCGCCTGGCGCGAGCGGGTCAGTCGGTTAAATAATGTCGACTTGCCAACGTTGGGCCTGCCGACAAGAGCGACAACGGGAATCATGTTGCGAGGAAACGCCCTTAAGGCCTAGAAGTTCAGGATCACTCACCAACCGCCCAAGCGGTCAGCGATCCATTCTCCGACAGAGTGACGAAGCGGTCGTCGTCGCCGGCTCCGTAAATCCCCAGGACCGCGCCGCCGCCTCCCTTCTTGCGCCCCACGAACTCCCCGGAGGCTGCATCAAGTAAGTAGAGCAGTCCTTTATAGTCCCCAACGACCGCAAAGCCACGCGGCTCCAGACCAAAGGGTCCGCTGACACCTCTACCCAGAAGCGCGTCTAGCTTCCAGATCTGCGTGCCGCTTTGGATATCCAGACCGGAAACTGATCCATCGTCCGCTGTCACCAGCAGTATGTCTCCTACTGCACTCAACGGACGCAGGGTAGAGTAATCTGCATCCCACTCGATGCGTCTTGTCTTCAAAGAAACCGCGCTGATTTGAGCCTGGAAACCGGCAATAATCAGGCGTTCGCCCATCTGGTATGGGTCCGAGTCAATGTCCACCAGGCGATTGACTTCATTGCTGCCGCGAGCTCGAAAAATACGCGCACTCCAGAGCTCCGCCCCCGATTCAACATCGATGCCTGACAGTCTCCCGCTGGCAAAACCGATTAACGCCACGTTATTGATAACCAGCGGGGCAGAGAGCCCTCGCACGGTGAGCGCTGGCACCGAGCGCCGGACGCGCCAGAGAATCCCGCCGGACTCAAGGTCTGCGCCAATGACCTGGCCATCGCCCGATCGAAGCAGCACCTGCTTTTCCGTGAGCACCGGACGCGCAAGAACTTCCGTACCCATTTTCTGCCGCCAACGCAGGCTGCCATTCTCGGCATCAAGGGACACTACCTCTCCCTCGCGGGTCACGACAATTACATGCCTGGTATCTGCCCCTACCCCGGCGGCCAACGACTCTTCCAGGTTCTGCTGCCAGATGATCTGGCCCGATTCAGCGTCAAGGGAATAAATTCGCCCTCCCGGTTCTGCGGCATACAGCCGGCCCGTCTGCAAAGAGGGCGCCAGAAGAAAGTTACCATTCTGGTATCCTGCTCCCAGATCACGACGCCAGAGTTTTCGTAAGGTAGCCGTCTGCTCTACCGTTGGGGCCTGCGTGACGGGCCCTCCCTCCCGCATAAAGTGGATGGCGCTCTTTCCGCATCCCAACAAGGGCAGCATCATCGCCGCCAGCAGTACAAGACGCACTTTCATCGGGTATCACCCATCATCACCCTTTCGGGTCATGTTCATTTTTGCCGTAATCAGTCGCCCCGCTTGAGAATCCGCCGTAACCCCCTTCAGCGCCTCTTGATACGCCTGTCGCGCACCCTCCAGGTCGCCGCTCGCCACTAGCGCATCGCCGAGCAATTCCTGAAAATGAGAGCTAAAACCATCGTCGCCTTCGGCGCGGGCCAGATTGCGGATCTCCTCGGGATCTCCCTCCTTCAGCGCGATCACCGCAAGTCGGACACGCGCTACCTGGCGCATCACCGGATCGGACGTTGACGCAATCAGTTCAATCAACGCAGCCTTGGCATTCGCCGTATCTCCCTCCTCGAGTGCCAGTCGTGCGAGCATCAACTGCGCCAGATCCGCATAGCCACTTCCAGAATGTTTTGAAACCAGAGCCTCAGCCGCGGCACTCGCCGCCTGAGACCGTTCTGCGGCCGCTGCACCCAGCATTTCCTCATACAGGACTGAGGCTTTGCCCGCCTGACTGTCCTCGTACATCCGCCATCCTTGAATACTTCCTACACCACCAATGCCAATCACCACGCCGGCAACAATTCCAGTACCGTTGCGCTTCCACCACTCCCGCAGTTTCTCAGTTTCATCGTCATGGGCTACGTGGACTTGGGTCTCAGGTCGTTCTCGCTTCATGCGTTGTTCCGTTTAATCTGATCAGTCTGTAATCGAACGAACAGCCGCCAGTAGTTCAGTTGCCGGCACTGTACTTTGTTCACCCTGTCCACGCAGTGGTTTCATTTTCACCGTTGAGGTATCGACCGACTCGTCGTCGATAATCACAGCCACTTGCGCACCGCTATTGTCCGCCCGCCGCAATTGCTTCTTAAGATTGCCCTGGCCGCAATTTACCTGCGCATCGACCCCGGCATCCCTAAGACTCTCCGCATAACGAATCGCCTCAAGTTCCGCGATATCCCCTAGTGCAGCGACGAATACGCGGGGCGATTGTATCGGACTCTCTTCTCCTTGCAGCGTAACCAGTTCGATCAATCTCTCAAGCCCGCAGGCAAAACCTGCCGCCGGCGCGGGTCGTCCCCCCAACTGCTCGACGAGCCCGTCATACCGACCTCCGGCACAGATCGCGCTTTGCGTCCCCAGTTGATGAGTAGTCCATTCAAACACCAGGCCCGTGTAGTAATCGAGTCCGCGAACCAGGCGGGTGTTCACCGAGAAGGCGATGTTTACAGTCGTCAACAGGCGCTGCAACCGCTCGAAATTATCCTGTTCAGCCTTTTCGAGAAAATCGGAAAGGCTGGGCGCGCTATTAAGCACTTCCTGTGTGCCTTGATCCTTGCTGTCCAGAATTCTTAGCGGGTTGCGTTCCAGACGCCTTTGGCTATCGGTGTCCAGCGCATCTACGTGATCCGAGAGATAAGCTTTTAGGGCATCCCGGAAATTGGCACGCGCTGCCACCGAACCGAGTGAATTAATCTCGAGAGTCAGGCCTCTGATTCCAAGACAACGCCATAGCCGCTCCCCCACCGCGATAACCTCTGCCTCGATATCCGATCCCGCCCAACCCAAGGCTTCGATTCCAAACTGATGAAACTGTCGATAACGGCCTTTTTGCGGACGTTCATGCCGAAACATCGGCCCGACATACCAAAGCCGCTGTGTCTGATTGTGAAGTAGGCCATGCTCATTTCCCGCCCGGACGCAACTCGCGGTCGCTTCGGGCCGCAAAGTGAGGCTGTCGCCATTGTTGTCGGTAAAGGTATACATCTCTTTTTCGACAATATCGGTTTGCTCCCCGATGGATCTGCGAAAAAGCTCAGTCCGCTCAACGATGGGCGTCCGAATCTCCCTGTAACCATAGCGACAGGATACTTCTCGCACGACGGCCTCTACCCGTTGCCAGGTTTCAATCTGCCCAGGCAAAAGGTCATTCATCCCTCTGATTGACTGAACGTTATTCTCTGCCGCCATGATGTCAGCGTCCGACCCGCACCTTCGCGTTACGACCTGATTTACCAACGGGGATGCTGAACTCTCGCCCGCCATAAACCACTTTAGCGCCTTCGGGATAGCTGACCAGCAATGTGAATGGGGGCTTGCCGGCCAGGCTGACCACTTTCCCCCCTTCGATATATCGTCGGAGAAGCTCAACGTTGTCACGATCCCATACGACGACGTGCGTACTCTCTTGCACTTTTAGCGTAATACTGCGACTGCCCGCAGTCAGTGGACGGGTGGTTCCGCCGGTCTGTGACACCGAAGTCGATACCTCAGGATTCAGGGTTTGACGTTGGGACGCTGCGGCGGCCGAGGCCTGTGTTTGGGAACCCGTCTGCTGGCTTCCTTTTTTTGCAGTTTTTGTGGAAGCACTGCTTGCCGCTTTCGCGCTCCCGGATGCGGATGATTTTTTCTTGGTCGTCTTTTTCGAATCTGTATTTGCGGAGCTTGTGGCAACTTTTCCAGGATCTGATTGCTTCTTCTTGCTCTCTTGTTTTTTTGAAGATTCTTCGGAGCTTTCTTTTTCGGCGACTAATACTTTCGCCTGATCTTTTTTGGTCGACTCCGCCAACTTAGCTTCGGATTGACCCGATTGCGCTGCTTGCGCTTGCGAGGCCGGTATTGCTACCGAACTCTCAGTATCACTACCCGCGGAGGCCGTCACGTCGGCCGTTGCAGTGTTAACGGTTGGTGCTGTTTGCGACTCGGATGACTCTGCCTGCGTGCCGGCCTTGCCTGAAGCGATTTTTCCAGAATCTGACGTCTCACCGTCATTCGTCGGAGTTAACGTCACCGCCAGTTCGGTTTTTGGTTCGTTGACAACACTTTCCTCCGTGGCTGCCACAGGGTCGTCGTCCGATGCCGCTCCCGACTGCGAGCGTGTTTCTTCTGCGATATCCAAACGCAAGCGTTCAACGTCACTCGCACGGTTCAAGAACGCCGCGTAGAGCCCCCCAACCACCAGCAACAGGACACCCGCCGTGACCACCCATCGGTATTGAATCGGGATCGGTTGCGGTCGACTGGTCGCGGACTCCGTCATGGTTCCCGGGCCGTCTTCTTTGGCAGGCAGGAGTTCTTGACGGTCGTCAATAGCCTGCTCAATCGAGACACCCGCGAGACGCGCATAGTTGCGCAAATATCCCACGGCATAGGTCCATCCCGCTGTTTGACTGTAATCATCTGCCTCAAGTGCCTCTACGACCTGAGGCAGCAGATTTAACTCTGCGGCCACCTCCTCAAGGCTCCAGCCATACAACTCCCGAGCACCCCGGAGAATCTCACCAGGGCTGGTATTGCGTGTCTCGGCAGACTCAGCCATTGTCACCCCCACTCATCAAGACATTCAACTGTTCGACCTGTTCGCTACCTGGATAAGCACTTCTCAACCGAGCGGCATATTCCTTTGCAAGATCATCTGCGCCAAGTTTGCGCTCAGTACGAACCGCAAGCAAGAGGCTGTCCGCAGTAACGCCCCCTGCGCCGAACATACGCTCGAGGAAGGCTCGGGCACTGAAATATTCCTCCAACTTGAAACTTGCCTGTGCTGACTGGTAAAGCACCGGAGTGCTCTTGGGCTTTGCGACCAATGCCGCACGAAATTGTTCTTGGGCGGCTCTGAACTCCCCCGCCCCAATCAGGCAAACCCCGAGGCCATATTGGCTGACATAAGGCTCTGTATTGAAGGGATCATCGCGGGCTGTCTCAAACTGTTTTGCTCCGCCCGTCCATTTGCCTTGCTCACACAGATAACTCCCATAGTCATTACGGGCGCCCACATTGCCCGGGTCGCTGACCAACGCCTGATCAAAATGCGTCTTGGCATCAGACGTTTCCCCAAGACGCATTTTAAGCAGAGCCATCGCATGATTTGCTGTGGAGTCATCGGGCGCGACAGCGAGAGCGTCATTCATCGCTTCAAGTGCAGAGGCCAAACGATTCTGGGCCATGTACTCCAATCCCAATCGGGTATACAACTCAACCCGCTGCTCCGGATCCCAACCGGACTCATCCTCCCATATAGGTGCACAACCATTGATCACTAGGATCAGCAAAAGACTGGCGAGATACTTCGCTCTCACAACACGCTCACGACACGGTCTTGGCGAGCTTCGCACTGCGATGGGTTCGGTCCTGAACCGCGCCGGCGAGCTGTCCACATGCCGCGGCGATATCCGCACCACGTGTCTTTCGGGTAATGGTGGTCAGTCCGCTGGAGATCAGGCGCTGGCGAAAACGGTCTATCGCATCTGGATCCGAACAGAGGTACTCGACGCCCGGAACAGGATTAAACGGAATAAGGTTGATCTTGGAGGGAATCCCGCGAAGCAGGGATACCAGGGTCTCAGCATCTTCCTCCGCGTCATTTACCCCTGACAGCATTACATACTCAAAGGTAATGCGCCGACGACTGTCGTTACGAAGAAATCTCCGGCAAGCGTCCAAAAGGATCTCAATGGGATATTTGCGGTTTAAGGGCACCAACTCGTCCCGCACCGCATCGCGCACGGCGTGCAAGGAGACTGCCAAACTGACGGGGCAGTCCTCAGACAGTTTATCCATGGCAGGAACAACGCCTGCCGTACTGAGGGTTACACGCCGGCGAGATAGCCCAAAAGAAAGATCATCCAGCATAAGCCGCATGGCGCTGACGACGGCATCATAGTTCAGCAGTGGCTCTCCCATACCCATCATCACCACATTGGAAATGGGCCGCTCTCCCCAACCTTCCTGCTTGAGCAATCGATCCGCAAGCAGCAGCTGACCAATAATCTCTCCAGCTGACAAATTCCGACTAAACCCCTGGCGGGCGGTCGCGCAGAAACTGCAGGTCAACATGCATCCTGCTTGCGAGGAGATACATAACGTACCCCGGTCTTCCTCGGGAATGAATACCGTCTCGATGGAGTTTCCGTCTGACAGACGGAATAACCATTTGCGTGTGCCGTCCTGTGAATGCTGAGCCCGAGCCACTTCGGGCAATGCGATCACCGCGTTCTCGGACAGCGTCTGCCTTAAAGACAGGCGCAAATCCGTCATTTCCGAGAAATCAGTAACTCCCCTCTGGTACACCCACTGGAGCAACTGGCGGGCATGGAATGCTTTCTCGCCCAGCGATGCAAAGTAGTCTTGCAGCGCGAACCGATCCAGTCCTACAAGGTTCTTGGGCGCTGACACAAAGATTCTGACTGCCTCAGTCAGTCCTCGGACAAAGGTCAGCGTCGTCGAAGAAGAAAGCAATCTCCTCCCGCGCAGTATCTGGCCCATCCGAACCGTGGACGGCATTGGCTTCAACGGATTCTGCAAAATCTGCACGAATCGTGCCAGGCGCCGCGTCAGCCGGGTTGGTCGCACCCATAATCTCCCGATTACGGGCAATCGCGTTCTCCCCTTCGAGTACCTGAACCATAACTGGCCCGGAGATCATGTATTCCACAAGATCATTGTAGAAAGGCCGCTCTCGGTGTACAGCGTAGAACTCCTGCGCCTGGGCGCGGGTCAAGTGAATCATGCGCGCCGCCAGAAGTTGCAGACCCCCTGACTCAAAACGTTCGTAAATTTTTCCGATGAGGTTTCTTCGGACAGCGTCGGGCTTGACGATCGAAAATGTTCTTTCGATGCTCATTCAGGTTCTCCAGGTTCAGGGATAAAGATCTTACTGGGGATCCGCTTGCCCGCTATGCCAGCGTGGCTGCAGTTTTAAAACATCCAGTCGCAGCTCAAGCCGCCAAGATCCCCGCGTGAGGGGAGATTTTATTCCGAGGGGGAGACACGGGCAACGAGAACCTCCTCGTTAACTCGCTGAATCTCCACTCCCACCTCGTTTTCAGAGGCATTTTCAGGATCCACAACCCTTACCGGCATGTAGTTCGCCAACCGGCCATGATAAGCGTTGCTCTTGGCGGGCACATCAACCCGTTCAACAATCAGTCGTCCTACGCTGCCAATCATGCGGCGAAGCGCCAACCGCCGATTAGCCTCCCCAACGGCACGAAGCGTAGCGGCGCGTCTGCGCCGCTCTTCCTTCGGGACCTGTCTGGGAATGCGAGCTGCGGGCGTACCGGGCCGGGCCGAAAATGAAAAGACATGCGGATAGATTACCTGGGCGCGATCAATGACATCGACGGTGTCGGCAAAATCCTGCTCAGATTCTGTAGGAAACCCCGCCATGACATCTGCTCCGAGAACTAACCCGTTAATGTGTTGTCGGGCAGATTCCAAACGGTCTATTAGGAACTCGCGGTCATAGCGGCGTTTCATGCGTTTCAGGATTAAGGTACTTCCGCTCTGGATTGATACGTGGAGGTAAGGACAAAACCGCTCCGAATCTGAGAGCACAGCCACCAGGTCATCGGTAAGGTGGAGGGGATCTACAGAGCTCAGTCGAATCCGGAAGGCTCCGGGAATATCAGCAATCTTCTTGAGTAGTGATGCCAACGGGAGTTGAGATCCATCTTCGAAACCTGGGCTTTCATAGCTACCAAGATCCACTCCGCAGATCACGACCTCAGAAAACCCGCCGCTGACAAAGTTTCTGACCTGCCGCAAGATGTGTGCCTCATCAAAAGACCAACTCTGCCCCCGTGCACGGTGAATGACGCAAAATGTGCAGGACTGATCACATCCCTGCTGCACTTGGACGAAGGCTCTTGAACGCGACTCAAAGCCCTCCAGAAGGGCTGGAGGAAGCCCCGTCAACCGATCTATCTGAATAACCGCCTCAGGGACTTGGACTGATTTTTTTAGGTTCCGGACAAACTTTGCCACGGCAAACTTGTGATCGTTACCCAATACCAGGGAAACGCCCGGGATCTCTGCGCAGGCATCTGCCTGGTTCTGAGCATAGCAGCCGGTCACGATGACATGGGCCTTTGGGTTCTGGCGAAGCGCGCGCCTAACGGCTTGCCGGGTCTGGCGATCGGCCTCAGCCGTCACCGTGCAGGAGTTGATCACATAAACATCTGCAAATTCAGTTGGGTCAACAAGACTCCATTGATCTCGTTCGAGATCCTGGGCCATCGCCGCCGACTCAAAACTGTTTATTTTGCAGCCAAGCGTGGTGATCGCGGCAAGGCCGGAGGGATTCGCCTGATGAGGTGCCGCAGAAATGGGCGACTCGGTTACCGGAAACGACACCTAGGAAGGGTTTACGGTAAAACTTTCGCCGCAACCGCACTCATCCGCCACGTTTGGGTTCTTGAAACGGAATGCGGTTGAAAAACCATCGGAAGCAAAATCGATTTCCGTGCCGTCGATGTACTTGATGCTATCTCCATCAACGATCACTTTTACTCCCCGGCTGGTGAAAACTTGATCTTCAGGGCTGATCTCGTCAGCAAAGTCGACAACATAAGCGAGTCCCGAGCATCCGGTCGTCTTGACGCCAAGCCGCAACCCTTCGCCGTGACCTCGCGATTCGAGATGGTCTGAGACTCGCTGTGCTGCTGCTTCTGTCAGGGTAATTGCCATATGCGATCTGCCTACGGTCTAGTGAGGTACAAGTTCAATTTACAACGGATATTTTATCACGTAGGGGTAGTGCTGTTGTTTTTTGCTGTGTTTTGCTCTTCCCTTTGTGCTCTCTTTTGCGGCTCCTTGTCAGAGATTCCCAAAGCATACTCCAGAGAAGTCAAGACACCTCGAAGAATATTGACCTCTTGGGTAGATTTCACACCCTGAAGCAAAAGACGGCGGATTTTGCGAAGCAACTTGGTCTTGGGACCCGAGAGGAACGCGGTCTTGCTCAGCACTATCTCCAAATGGGTCATTAGCTGGTCGAATTCGCCCATGGTCATCGGGGTCTCCTCTTCCGCACTTTGCACAGCAGGCTCCAACGCCCCGAGACCAGACTGCTTCCGGAACTCGTATGCCATTACTGCAACCGCGGTTGCCACATTGAGAGAGGGAAAGGCTTCATTCACGTCAATCCGAAGGTGGGCGTGACACAGGTCCAGATGGGCGTTGGATAAACCACAAGCTTCCGGGCCAAAGACCAGCGCACAGTTTGTCACTTGTTGCTCAACCACCAATCGGGCTGCCACCTGCCCAGCGTCCAGCAGAGGCCACGCCAGTGAGCGCCTGCGAGCGGTTGCACCAATAACGCACCCGCAATCACTCACGGCCTCTTCCAGCGAATCAGACACCCTAGCTTGATCAAGAATGTAGTCCGCACCTGCAGCGCGGGCGGTTGCCGCTGGATCTGGAAAGCTGCGTGGGTTCACCAGACACAACTGGCTGAGACCCATATTGGCCATCACCCGAGCCGTCGCACCAATATTCCCGGGATGGGTTGTCTCTACCATGACAATCCGTACACTCACTTCTCAACTCTCCCATCTTGTTTCTTGGGTCCTGCGAACCTCGCGGACTCTCATTGGGCTACAATCCGCACCCGCAAGATACCGTTCGATCCTGACCGGTGAGGTTGATTGAAACGCACCTTCACCGAAAGGAACGATCCAAGATCGCCCTGGCTCGCTCAGGGGATCGCCACACCTTGAACCCGGAGCGTTCTCGCCAACATGCACCCGATGCTGCACACCGCTGTGCGATCCGTCCGAGAAGGTGGGCGAGTCATTTTAATGTACTTCAGTCAACTGGATCGCTTGGAGTACTCCTCCAAGGGTCGAAACGACTTTGTCAGTCAGGCGGATATCGAAGCCGAACGTGCGGTTCTGGATGTCCTCACTCACGCCTATCCGGAACATGGTGTTCTCGCTGAAGAGAGCGGTCTGCAAGAAGGCTCGGAATATACCTGGGTAATTGACCCCCTCGACGGCACTACCAACTTTCTCCATGGTTTTCCGATGTTCGCAGTTTCAGTCGCAGCTATGCGCAACGGGGTTCTCGAACACGGTGTCGTCTACGATCCGCTTCGCGATGAGATGTTTACTGCCAGTCGCGGTGAGGGCGCACAACTGAACGGGAAACGGCTCCGCGTGAGTTCGACCCGGCAACTGACGCCGGCACTACTGGGAACAGGCTTCCCATTCCGGGACCTCAGTATCATGGAGCCCTGGATGCGCAGTTTTCAGAGCCTCGTCCCCAAGACCGCGGGAATTCGCCGCGCGGGCGCTGCTGCGCTGGACCTTGCCTACGTTGCAGCCGGTAGATTGGATGGGTTCTGGGAGTTCGGCCTGAAGCCTTGGGATATGGCGGCAGGCGCGCTTTTAATCCGTGAAGCCGGGGGACTGGTCTCTGATGTCTCAGGAGAACAGGGGTTCATTGAAAGCGGCAACCTTGTCGCCGCCACTCCACACATTTTTGAGGATCTCAGGAAGATTGTGGCCCGAAGTGGGCTGTAATCATTTACCGCGCTGCCGACATTGCCTAGAATCTGGCGCTCGGTCCGCGAAAGTTTTTTTGGAGACTTCTGGAGACTATAGATGACCTACGTAGTAAGCGACTCATGTATCCGCTGCAAATACACTGACTGTGTGGAGGTCTGTCCTGTAGACTGCTTCCATGAAGGCCCTAATTTTTTGGTGATCGATCCTGAGGAATGCATCGACTGCAGCCTCTGCGAACCAGAGTGCCCGGTGAATGCTATTTATGCTGAAGAAGACCTTCCCGAGGATCAGCAGGACTTTTTGGCACTGAACGCAGAGCTCTCGCAGCAATGGCCGGTCTTAACGGAGATGAAACCTGCTCCTGACGATGCGGACGACTGGAAGGAAGTCTCTGGCAAGCTGGAGCACCTGCAGCGCTGATCTGGTCTCCCCGCGTCCTCGCCAACCCCAATACGGGTTCGGCTACACACCGACTCCGAGGACGCGGAACAGCAGTTGCAACACGAGATTGGTGCCGATCCCGGCGAGGACGTCATCGAGCACGATGCCTAGACCCCCTTTGACCTGACGATCGGCAGTTGAAATAGGTGGGGGTTTAGCGATATCAAGAATCCGAAATACGCAAAAGCCTACCACTAACGCCAGTCCGCTCGGCGGCACCAGAGCGAACGCCACCAATACACCGGCAATCTCATCGATCACGATACGCGGATCATCAGCAACACCAAGACTTTCTGCGCTGCGCCCGGCAATCCATACTGCAGACAGGGTAACGACAGCCGTCAGGGCAAGGTAAATTTCATCTTCCCCCTGCCAGAACACCCACACGAGCAAAAGGCCAGGGAGCGTTCCCACCGTTCCCGGGGCGAAGGGAATACGGCCTAGCCCGAGGCCTTGGCCCAAAAACAATATGACCTGATCAGACCGACGTTGTTCACTCATCCTTTTGATCTCGGCCATGCGTGCTGGTAGCCGGGTGACACCGAATCAAGATCCAGCTCGCTTCCGAGGATACGACAACCGCCGCGTTCTGTAATCTGTCCGATCCGAAACAACTCCTGACCCAACCGATGCCCCGTCTCGAGCACTTCCTGATGCCTGTTTTTTGGAGTGGTAAAGCAGAGCTCGTAATCATCACCACCCCCTAGCGCGAGCTCCAGCGCAGGCCGACGTCCCAATAAGGCGACTGCCGATTCAAACAAAGGCAGGCTGTCTGCCTCAAGGTCGGCGCCAAGTCCCCCGCTCGCGTTAAGGACGTGACCCAGGTCTGCCAGCAGCCCGTCGGAAACGTCAACCGCACTATTCGCAATACCCCCAAGAGCGCTCCCCAGCTCCGTCCGCGGCTGCGGCCAACACAAGGCACGATGGAGAACTGGATCCGCATACCCCTCAGCTGAGGACAGTGCCGCGGCCGCGCCTCCTATTCTTCCGCTGAGGTAAACGAAGTCGCCAGGCTGCGCGCCGGCCCTCCGAAGGACCCCTTCGGTCTCAACTTCACCGCCTACCGTCACACAGGCTGCCAAAGGCCCTGCGGTGGTGTCGCCTCCGATCAGAGCGACTTCGTGTCGACCAGCCAACTCGAAGAATCCATCGGCGAATCCATTCAGCCAGTTCTCATTCACCTCAGACAGGGTAAGGCTTAAAGTCGCCCAACGCGGCACTGCGCCCATGGCGGCGATGTCACTCAGATTCACCGCGAGCGCACGATGCCCGATTGAACTGGCGGATTGCGACTCCAGGAAATGCACGTCAGCCACCAGTGTATCCATTACAACGACAGCTTGTTTGCCGGCTGTCACATTGATGACGGCGCCATCATCTCCAATACCGATCGCGACCTGCGAGGAAAGACCTTCCGGACGATGGAAGATCTGATCAATCAGCTCAAACTCGTCCATGGGGCTATTTGGGGCTAGAGGTCTCTGGGCTCACCGGTCAGACGGTCCAGAACCCCGTTTACAAATTTGAAACTGTCGGTCGCGCCAAAAAGATGCGCCATCTCGATGGCCTCATTAATTGCCACTCCGTTAGGAATATCGGGACGAAACAGGATCTCGTAAGCCCCGATTAGAAGAATTGCCCGCTCTACCGGATCCAACTGACTTAAGGGGCGCTCAATCATGCCGTGGAGGCGTTGTTCAAGCGTCTCACGCCTTTCCGGCACTGCCTCGATAAGATGCCTGAAGTAGGAAATATCCGAATCGCTCAGCCCATCATCGCTGATGAAGGCAGCTTCGATTTCTGCTGTGGGTTGGCCTGTCAGCATCCATTGATACAGGGCTTGAGCGGCGCAACGCCGGGCAAGATGACGACTAACCGAAGCCAACTCAGTCAGCTCGAGAACCTGGAAGATACTCAAGCACTTCCAAGCCAAAGCCAGAGAGCGCATGAGTCCGAAGCGGAGTCCCCAGGACCCGGACTTTACCGGCACCGAGGTCCGACAGGATCTGACTGCCTGCACCCAGCATACGCAATTCCCGCTCTTTCCCATCCGTCGCCGACTCGCCCCGGACCCGACGATCCAATTGAACCGCATCTTCCGAATAAGTCAAAAGGACCAAAACACCGCGTGGTGACTGCGCGATTCTTTTCAGTGCCGAGTCAACGCTCCAGCTTTGGGCCTCACGGGCCTCTGCGAGCATGTCAAAAGCTCCCCTGTGCGGGTGAACGCGAACCACAGCTGGCACCTGGGGTTCGATCGTTCCGTGCACCAGCGCCATATGAACCTGTCGCAATTCACCATCCTCATAGATCACCCCACGGAAGTCGCCATGGCGAGTGCTGACGATATTCTCCGAGATTCGCCAGACAGTCGGCTCAGTGCGCATGCGATAACGGATGAGATCTGCGATGGTACCCAGTTTCAGACCGTGAACCCGAGCGAATTCAAGTAAATCCGGGAGTCGGGCCATAGTGCCGTCCGGATTAAGGATCTCGCAGATAACGCTGGCAGGTTCAATACCCGCCAGACGCGCAAGATCCACCCCGGCTTCCGTGTGCCCTGCCCGGGTCAGCACTCCTCCAGGCTGCGCCATGATGGGGAAAACATGTCCGGGGCTCACGATATCCTCCCCTGTGGCATTCTCACTGACCGCAGTACGAATGGTATGGGCCCGATCTGCGGCAGAGATACCGGTACTCACGCCATCGGCCGCCTCGATTGATACGGTAAAGTTGGTTGAGTAGCGCGCGTTATTGTCATTGACCATCAGGGGTAATTTCAGGTGGCGGCAGCGCTCTTCGGTCAGCGTCAGGCAGATCAGCCCTCGGCCCTCGGCCGCCATGAAATTGATGTGCTCCGCCGTCACAAATCCTGCGCCAATCACAAGATCGCCTTCATTCTCACGATCCTCATCGTCCACAAGGATGACCATCTTGCCATCCCGATAATCCTGGAGGACTTCCTCTATCGGGCTGACACCATGCTTGTTATCGGCCTCGTTCATTATTGAACCTTATTCCTGTCAGGCACGGTCAGTCCCCGGGCTCCTAACCTCGAAAAACCCAAACTCGGTTGCCATCCGTTCTTTCCTCAACTGCATTCCTGCATGCGTTTCAGGTAACGGGCGACCATGTCTACCTCAAGATGCACACTGTCTTTCGCCACAAGCCGTCCAAGTGTTGTGACACCAAGAGTATGCGGAACAAGATTCACCTCAAAGATTACTCCCGGTTGAGTATCCTTCACGTCATTCACGGTCAGGCTGACACCGTCGAGGGTGACAGAGCCTTTTTCCGCGATAAAGGCCGCCACCTCACGAGCTCCGGAAAACCGCATTCGGGTTGAACGGGCTGAGGTTGAGGACTCAATCAGGGTAGCCAATCCATCCACATGCCCACTGACCAAATGCCCCCCAAAACGATCCTGAGCACTCATCGCCAACTCAAGATTGACGCCGTCACCCAGTTTCCAGTTTCCAAGCAATGTCCTGGATAACGTCTCTTTTGATACGTCAAAAGAGAGACAACCCGATGCAATGCTCACGGCGGTCAGGCAAACCCCCGCCACAGCAATGCTGTCGCCAAGTTTCACGAGCGTCGTATTGAGGGCGCTCGGCCGGATGCCGATAACGAGATCACCCTCACGAGGTTCTAAAGACTCGATCTCACCAATATCCTGAACAATCCCAGTAAACATCGCCTACCCCTCTTTTGACGGACTATAAATGAGCCGTAAGTCTCGCCCAATTCTGGAAACATCCGTCAACTCAAACTTCACGCGATCACCTATGGACCGAATTCCACGCATCACAAACATTCCTCTGCCGCCGGTTCCCAGCATATCAGGTGACTGGTAAACCCAGACTTCGTCTACCAAGCCGCGCGAAACAAAAGCACCTGCGACACCGGCCCCGGCTTCGACCAAAACCTCGTTACAGGCGCGCTCCGCGAGCATATCCAGAACCCCGGCAACATCTACCCGGCCATCTTCTCCAGTCAGGCATAACTGTTCGGTTCTCGCATCAAATCCGTAGCCTTCATCATCTGCACGACTCGTAACAATCAATACGTCTCCAGACTCGGAAAACAGACGAGCGGTCGGGTCCAATTGTCCATTTCCATCCAGAACTACCCTCAGGGGCTGCACCACATCTTCGTCGACACGAGCATTCAGGCGCGGGTTATCCTCCCTCACGGTCCCGATCCCTGTCACTATCGCACAGCTTCGCGCCCTTAACTGATGTACCTCTGCCCGCGCAGCTTCTCCCGTAATCCATTGACTGCTTCCATCATTGGCAGCCGTTCTCCCGTCCATCGTGGCCGCCACCTTAAGCCTGACGAAAGGACGACCACTTGTCATCCTTTTGCAAAAACCCGCATTAAGCTCTACCGCGCCGCAGTCCTGCTCCGATATCTCCGCCGCAATACCCGCAGAACGGAGCATCTCAATTCCCTGACCGGCAACTTGCGGGTTGGGGTCAATCATCGCTGCCACGACTCTGCTGACCCCAGCATCCACGAGAGCTTGGGCACAGGGTCCTGTGCGTCCGGCGTGCGCGCACGGTTCAAGGCTGACAAAGATCTCGCTTTCTTCCGCCCGATCACCAGCGGCAGACAACGCGTGGATTTCCGCATGGGACTCACCCGCTCGCTCATGCCATCCTTCACCAACAATTTCGTCACCCTGAACGACCACGCAACCGACGCGCGGATTTGGCTTGGTTGTATACAGGCCCCTTTTGGCAAGTTCCACCGCGCGGGTGATAAACCGAAGATCTCGATCCGAATGATCAGGGGTATTCATTTCCGCCGGCCTGTTTTGGGTTCTGCTAGCAGTGACAACTGGGCAACGTTGCTCGGAGCGTGTTGATCCTTTCGCAGCCGGTCAATCTCTTTGCTGAAAGCTGCCACATCCTCAAAACTCCGGTAAACCGAGGCATAACGGACATAGGCGATTTCATCGATCTGCGGAAGAAGGCTCATCACAATCTCTCCAATCGCAGCGGATCGCACCTCCGGCTCACCGCTTAACTGAATCTGACGGCTGACGTCGTTGATCAGGGCATCCACCTGTTCAAGACCTACCGGGCGCTTCTCCAGCGCACGAAGCAACCCACGGCGAAGTTTCTCTTCATCCCAGGTTTCCCGCCTGCCATCACTCTTGACGACTCTCGGTTGTTCACGCTCAAAACGTTCAAACGTCGTAAAACGATGGCTGCAGGCCTGACATTCTCGACGTCGCCGTACGCTCGCACCGGCGTCGCTCAATCGTGAGTCGATAACCCGGGTGTCGTCGCTGGAACAGGCGGGGCAACGCATAGCAGGCCTCTCAGGCGCCGCAACAGGCCTAAGGAGCCGGGTCGCCCTCCGCTTCCGCACCTTCCTTGGCCACAGGGAGCATATCCTCTCGGGAAATACCCAGGACCAATACGGCGGGACTGGCGACGAAAATTGAAGAATAAGTTCCGATCAACACACCGATCAAGAGCGCAATCGCGAACCCTTTGATGATCTCACCGCCGGCCAGCAGCAGGGTCAACACCACCAGCAGGGTGGTCACAGAAGTCAGCACGGTACGCGGCAAGGTCTCATTGACCGAGCGATTCATTATTTGAAGAACAGAGCCTTTACGCATTTTGCGGAAGTTATCCCTGATGCGGTCGAACACAACGATCGTGTCATTCAATGAATACCCGATCACCGCCAGGACAGCCGCCAGAACCGGCAATGAAAACTCGATTGCCAGAACAGAAAACACGCCGAGCGTGATCAGGACATCGTGAACCAGCGCGATAACCGCACCGACGGCAAAACGCCATTCAAATCTGAAAGCGACATAGATGAGAATGCCGATCAACGCATATAGCATTGCGAGTCCGCCCTTCTCCGTCAGTTCGTCTCCTACCTGCGGGCCCACAAACTCGACTCGGCGCATTTGAACCTGGCAATCCTCTACGCCTCCTCCGATGCCGACACACTGCTGGAAGCCGCCCTGTGCTCCCTCTGTCAAGGTCTCTCCAGCCGCAGCCCTGAGAGCGCCGACGACATCGCTGCTCTGCTCAGATGCCGCTTTATCGGCACTCACCGGAAGCCGGACAAGGATATCCCTTGAAGTGCCAAAGTACTGCACAATGGCATCCTCGATTCCGGCTTCTTTTAGCGTTGATCGAACCTCAACCGGATCCGTCGACTGCAAATACTCCAGTTCCACCAAAGTGCCGCCTGTGAAATCGATCCCGAAATTCAGGCCGCGAACACCAAGCGAGCCAATACTGACTGCGAGAAGCACGGCGGACAAGATCCATGCCGCACGGCGCCTGCCAAGAAAATCGAACTCGGTGACTTTTTTAAAGATCCGCATTGCTTCAGCCGCTAGATTGCCAGGGACTTAACGCGCTTGCCGCCATAAAGGTAATTCACCAAAGCGCGGGTTACCACGATCGCTGTAAACATTGACGTGATAATCCCGATGCTCAATGTGACGGCAAATCCCTTGATTGGGCCGGTTCCAAAATTAAACAGTACGATCGCCGCAATTAAGGTAGTGATGTTTGCATCAACAATGGTTGAAAGTGCCCGCTCGTACCCGGTATGAATGCTCGCCTGAGGAGTCGAGCCATTCTGAATCTCTTCCCTGATGCGTTCGAAAATTAGGACGTTCGCATCCACCGCCATCCCCACGGTAAGCACAATACCCGCAACACCCGGAAGCGTTAGCGTGGCCTGCAGCATGGAAAGCACCGCCACGATCAGAACAAGGTTGAGCGCGAGGGCTACATTTGCAAATACTCCGAATACCCGGTAGTAAATCATCATAAAGATGAGCACAAGAATGAAGCCGACCAACACCGATCTGAATCCCTGATCGATATTCGCCTGACCCAGACTTGGACCCACGGTCCGTTCCTCAATGATCTCCACCGGAGCTGCAAGGGCCCCTGCGCGCAGCATCAGAGCAAGATCACGGGCCTCGTTCACGCTATCAAGCCCTTCGATCTGGAATCGCTTGCCTAACTGGTCCCGAATGACAGGCGCGGTGATTACTTCCTCAATTCGCTGCTGGGTACGCAGGACGCGACCCTGATCGTCTTTTATCGGCAGACCATCCGCATCCGTCCGGATCGTTGACCGATTCTCGATATACAGCACGGCCATCCGTTTGCCGATATTCTTGCCGGTTATCTTCTGATTAATTCGCGCCCCAATTGCGTCCAGAGTGATGCTCACGATCGGGCCGCCGCTTTGCGTGTCGATACTTGCCGCCGCATCGACAATGTTCTCTCCAGAGTAGATAACGCGCTTCTCCAGCAAAATCGGGCGGTCATCACGAAATCGGTAAATCTTTGATCCCGGTGGCACCTTACCGCCCAAAGCGGCTTCCAGGCTATGCTCTTCATCGACCATCATCATCTCAAGCGTAGCGGTCCGGCCGAGAATACGTTTGGCGCGGGCGGTATCCTGAACCCCCGGCAGTTGGACAACGATCCGCCGATCCCCCTGTCGCTGGACGACGGGCTCGGCCACGCCGAGTTCGTCGACCCGATTTCGTAGAGCAGTCACATTCTGCTCGAGCGCAAATTTGAACAATTGGTCTATTTCTGTTTCCGCCAGGCTGGCACTGAGGACTTCATCTGAGCCTGTATCCTCCGCGGTTGCCACGAGTCCGGGCAACTCTTTGCGGATCGTTTTGAGTGCTTCCTCCGCCGCATCGGCAGAGCGAAGCGTAATCTTGATGCCGCCTCCGCCGTCACGGGCAATACCACGATATCGGATCTTGGCTTCTCGCAGTGTCGCTCGAAGATCCGCGACGTACCGATCCTCCGCGCGCCTCTGCGCCGTCGCCATATCAACCTCGAGCAGAAAATGCACTCCTCCCCGAAGATCCAGACCAAGATACATCGGCAGGGCCCCCGCGTTTGAGAGCCATTGGGGCGCTGCCGGCAGAAGCGTCAGCGCGATGGTGAACCCAGCCGGCAGGCGTGCCTCCAGGATGTCCCTCGCCTGAAGCTGTTCATCCGTTGTCCTGAATCGGACTCGGATACCCGAATCTTCTAGGGATACAGAATCATAAGCGAGACTCGCCTCATCCAATACCGTCTGAACCTCTTGGAACTGTTCTGCGCCAAGAGTGCCGCCGCGAACCCCGCGCAGTTGAATGCCGGGATCGTCGCCGAATATATTGGGCAGCGCATAGAACGCCCCCGGCACGATAACGACCGCGATGATCAGCCACTTCCACCACGGCGTGTGATTACGCATCGGTTTAGTAAGTACCTTTTGGCATTACCTGGGAGACCGCTTGCCTTTGGACCTTAACGGTCAGTCCACTGGAGATTTCCAGGGAAATAAAGTTGTCATCGACATCAGTCACTTTTCCCAGAAGACCGCCATTGGTCACCACCTCTTCCCCCTTGGAAAGGGCTGCAACCATTTCTTTATGTTGTTTGGCGCGCTTTTGCTGGGGACGGATCAACAGGAAATAAAACAGTACGAAGATAACAACCAGCGGCAAGAGACTGAACAGGCTGCCGCCCGCATCTCCCCCAGCCTGTGCGAAGGCGTCGGAAATCAGGAAATCCATTCTGCTACCTCACGAATCGGGACATAGAAAGGCGCGCGATTATACGACATCATCGGTATGACCGCCGAAAATCGCCATAAATTCGTCCGCAAAGGCGGAGAAACGCTGATCGGCGATCGCCTGGCGTATATCGGCCATCAGCGTCTGAAAAAAGACGAGGTTGTGCAACGTGCAGAGTCGCGGTCCGAGTAATTCACCGGTCACGTGCAGATGGCGCAGATAGGCTCGGCTGAACTGTGTACAGGCCGGGCATGTGCAGTCAGGATCGATCGGCTGGGTGTCTTTTCTATTCACGGCGTTCTTTAATCGAACGATACCCTGACGGGTGTACAACCACCCATTGCGCGCGTTTCGGGTTGGCAAAACGCAATCAAACATATCGATCCCTGCCGCGACACCCGCTATTAAATCCTCGGGTTTCCCAACGCCCATCAAGTATCTCGGCCGATCGGCTGGCATTGCGCCCGTCACAGCATCCAGGATCCGCAGCATATCCTCCTTGGGCTCTCCAACCGATAGACCTCCAAGGGCGTAGCCATCGAAACCAATTGACTGCAGGCGATCCAGAGCCTCGAGCCTCAGGGTTTCATGCATCCCGCCTTGGGCAATCCCGAAGAGCGATTGTCCGGCCGACAAGGAATAACTCCGGCACCGCTCCGCCCAGCGTAATGAGAGTTCCATAGACTGACGCGCTTCCTCTCTGGTTGCAGGATAGGTCGTGCACTCATCAAAGCACATGACAATGTCTGATCCCAAGGCTTTTTGCACCTTCATTGAGGTCTCTGGATCAAGCAACACCGTGGAGCCATCTACCGGCGAACGGAACGTCACCCCTTCTTCTCGAATGTCCTTTTTCTTGGCGAGGCTCCAGACCTGAAAACCGCCTGAGTCCGTCAGAATCGGGCCGCTCCACCCCATAAAGTCATGAAGACTTCCGTGCAGGTTAATGATTTCGGTACCCGGTCTGAGCATCAGGTGAAAGGTATTTCCCAGAATTATCTGGGCACCCGTCCCGGCCACCTCCTGTGGACTGACAGACCGAACCGAACCTACCGTCCCAACCGGCATGAAGGCCGGGGTATCGATCACCCCTCGGGGGTTCTCTATTTGCCCCCGACGCGCACTGCCATCAGTATGGAGTAGTGTGTATTTCACGGCACATTCCTGGATTCCAGCAACATGGCATCCCCATAACTGAAAAAGCGGTAACGATGGTCCACCGCATGCTGGTAGGCCTCACGAATCCGCTCGACACCCGCAAAAGCGCTGACCAGGACAATCAAGGTCGACCGGGGCAGATGAAAGTTTGTGATCAACATGTCCACGACACTAAAGCGAAAGCCCGGACGAATAAAGAGCTTCGTGGGCCCCTGCATGGGCGCCAGAACACCGTGCTGAGCTGCTGACTCCAGCGCCCGCACGACGGTCGTGCCAACAGCAACCACGCGCCCGCCGCGATCCCGCGCCTGGCGTACGGCCTCCACCATGTCCTCATCCACTACGATTTCCTCCGCATGCATCTCGTGTTGATCCAGGACTTCAGATTTCATGGGCGAAAAGGTACCTGACCCGACGTGCAAAGTGAGTTTGGCAAGCCGAACCTCCTTTGCAGCCAGATTCTCAAAGAGGCGCTCATCAAAGTGCAGGCCGGCCGTCGGCGCGGCAACGGCTCCTGGATGTCTTGCATAAACTGTCTGATAGCGGTCGTCGTCTGCTCTTTCTACCGGACGTTCAATGTAGGGGGGTAACGGCGTCTCACCTTCTCGGTGCAGCAATTCCTCAAATTGCTCTCCAGGATTGCAGCCAATAACAAAGAACATCCCATCTCTGCCCAGCACTCGAAGAGGCGTGCCCCCTGTGGTCGTAAGTTCTGTTCCGACACCCGGCGACTTGCTCGCCCTAAGCTGAACCAACGCAGTACGCTCGTCCAACAAACGCTCAAGCATCAATTCCACCTTCCCACCGGTATGGGATTTGTGACCATACAGACGCGCTGGCAATACCCTAGTTTCATTGACAACTAACAAGTCGCCCGGGAGAAGTCGATCCGCAAGACCAGAGAAAGTGCTATCTATCAGGACATCATTGCGCGGCGGAACAATCAGTAACCGACTGTCTGCCCGCTCGGCCAACGGTGACTGAGCGATCAATTCCTCCGGTAAGTTGTAGTCAAAGTCGGCGCTGTACTTCATCCAATCAAAAAAAGGCCGAATGGCCTCCTGTGCCCTTCGCAAAACCCGGATTCTATCGGGTCGCGCTTGCAGGAGGGATCATTCAGAAGCACCAGTTTACGTCTGGACCGGGTATTGACAGGATTTGCTGCTTCTTTCATACTGTTTGTATTACAAACTGGTTTGTATTGAGGAAGCGAATGTCTCCAGAAGAACTGAATGTCCGCAAAGCCATTGCTGACGTTGAACTTATCCGTCGGGTCCTCGATCAAGCCGAGCAAAACGAGACCCCCGTACAGACCGCGGGGCTGTTTGGCGTTACGTTAACGGCGAACCTGATTCTTCAGGGGCTTGCACTCGGGGTGTCTGCCCTTTTGCTTTTGATCGAACTGCTGAGCAGTGGTGCTCTGACCGAGATGCTGATGCTGGGGGCGACCTTCCCAGATATCCGCGTGGTCGGTATCGGGCTCATCGCAGGCATCTTGATTGGTCTCGTTATCCTGCTGTACTTTGTTATTTGGCGTGCCGCCCGCAATAGTGGCGAAGAACTGAACGCCTATATTGTTCGAAACTTTCGTTACGCCCGACTCCTGTCTTACCTCTCCGACCTTCTACTCAAGTTCACGGCTATCGCCCTCGTTATGCTGGCGGGACACCCGGAATGGGTTCCTCCCCTATTACTCGCATTTACCGGTGATTATCTGGTGCAGGGCCGACTCTTTACGTTGCCAACGCGATTAGCCGTGCTGCTGGGCACCCTGTGCATTGCGACTGGGCTTTACCAGTTTCTTGCGCAGATCCCGACCTTGCTGACGCCCTTAGCCGTCTTCACCTTGGTCGCACTGATTTCAATGACCCGACTGATTCGACTGCATCGCGGTCAGGTTGAAGCGGTCGTCTAGCGCAACCGGTGTCATGGGTTCAAGCGAGCTTCTCAATGTTCATCCGGCGTTATTCGATCGGGTCCGCCTGGCGATCATGGCGCACTTGTCACTTGCCAGAGGCGCGGTTGACTTCAACACGTTGCTCGCAGAGCTTGAACTCACGAGAGGCAACCTATCGACACACATGAAAAAACTCGAGGACGACGGTCTGGTCAACATCAAAAAGGCCTTCATCGGCAGAAAAACCCGAACCACCTATCACTGTACCGGCAAAGGAAAGAAGGCAGTTCAAAAGTATCTTTCCGCAGTGGAGACGGTTCTTAAATCCTCGCTGCAAACAAACGTAATCGGGGAACACAAAATTTAAATGAAATGTCCACCCGGGGGTGGGTTAGCGGTGCACGGTGGCACCGAGACGGCGGGGGCAACCCCCGGGCACTCCTCCAGTGCCCCCGCCGAACCACCGATTCTCAGGGGAAGTGTTAAGCGAAAAACTTAAGCGGTGTGCGGCGGCATCGTTACGATGGAATCCTTCCCTTTTGTCTCCTTCCTTCAACTTCCATTGGTCCGCCGCTTCCTTTTGCTGCCGAGCCCCCGGAGTGGTGCCACCCCAGGGGCTTGACCACCCTTTTAGCTAGGCGGCTGATAGACGTCCAGAACGGCTTTTGCTTTTTTCATGCCCTCCACGGCGGTGGGCATATCAAGCAGCTTGGTGGTTTTACCTCCTTCGATAGCGCCGGTTGCAGACACCGCCAGTGCAACACCCGCCATGGAAGCATCGTCAGGCATATCCGCAACGACGACGAGGTCGTCACTCCCAAAAGCCATCCACGCCCCGATCATCGTACCCCCGTTTGCTTCAATCGCCGCTTTGGCCGGTCCAGTACGGTCCTGCGGATTGCCAACCAAAGTCTTAATTGCGGCGCCGGTATAAGACGCCTGATAAAGATAGCAAGGCATAACATTCTCCTCCTTGATTACCGCGGCCGGCCCAATGCCCACCGCAATCCAATTGGTTCGATTCCCATCTCGTCGTAAGGCTCCGCTGCGTCAGTGACGGCACCCTCCGTAGATACCGCGTCTAACGGATTCTGCTCGGTCGTCATGAAACGTTCCCCTGCTTACGAAAACTGAACTCTGCTCTTATGATACCCACCCATACGCGCGAGTAAAGATCACGGACCGGTGAGTTTTGAAGTTCTGCAGTCACCGACTCATGCCTTATAAATCAGGATACAAAATCGAGGGAGTGCATCGACTGTGCTGAAAAAAGAAGCGGATTTCATTATCGTAGGCGCGGGCTCAGCAGGCTGTGTTCTGGCAGACAAGCTAAGCGCCGACGGCAAGCGCCAGGTTATCCTGCTCGAGGCAGGTCCGTCGGACAATCGCTTCTGGATTCGTACACCGATCGGCTACGGCATCACCTACACCGACCCGAAGGTGAACTGGTGCTACTCCACAGAGCCCGACCCGGCAATCGCAAACCGCCAACTCTTTTGGCCTCGCGGCAAAGTCTTGGGAGGCTCCAGTTCTATTAATGCCATGGTGTATCACCGGGGCCAGGCGGCAGACTATGATGATTGGCGAAGAGCTGGAAATCCGGGATGGGGTTACAGTGACGTCGCACAGGTCTACGAGAGCTTCGAGGAGTTCTCTACGACATCTGGCGCACGGCGACCCGCAAGCTCGCACCCCCAATCGGGCAATCGGCTAACGATTCACGATGCGTCAGCAGATTATCATTCACTGAAGCACGAGTTCGTCGAGGCATTTCTACAAGCCAGTCTGAATTGCCCTGAAAACTTATGCCTCGAAGGAGAAGGAGTTGGCCCCTATCTGATCACGACCCGCGCGGGAAAAAGATGCTCTTCAGCCACCGCTTTTTTGCATCCGGCGAGTGATCGGCGCAATCTCGAAATTCTGACCAATACGACGGCAACCAGACTCAATATCGAGGGGGGGGCGGCAATTGGCGTCAGGTGTCTATCGGGTAATCAGTTCATCGAAATCAAGGCAAGAAAGGAAGTCTTGCTATGCGCAGGAGCCGTCAACTCACCCCAACTGCTGCAACTCTCCGGGATTGGGCCCGGCGAACTCCTGCAGACCCATGGAGTTCAATCGGTTTTGGAGCATCCGCATGTCGGGCGCCATCTTCAGGACCATCTTGGGATCAATTACTTCTATCGGGCAAACCGCCCCACACTAAACCGCACGCTTCGCAGTTGGCCGGGCCGGATCGGCGCCGGAATCCAGTACCTGCTCCGCCGATCGGGGCCTCTCTCCCTTGGCGTTAACCAGATCGGGGGCTTGGCCCGATCCCGCACCAGCCTTGAGACAAGCGATACCCAGTTGTACTGCAATCCAGTCAGCTACCAGCCTGCCGAGGGAGAAACCCGAAAGCTGACTCTGCCGGACCCCTACCCCGGCTTCATCATGGGTTTTAATCCCTGCCGCCCCACCAGCGAAGGATCCATCGAGATTGGTTCATCTGATCCACATGCTCCGCCTCGGATCACCACGGACTATCTGACAACACAAAAGGATCTTGACGGGGTCGTCTCAATGGCGCGTCTGGTGGGTCGAATTCAGGATACAAGGGCGATTCAGGACATACTGGCCGAGCCCCCTGACCTTGACCTGACAAGTATGCCGGAGGACGACATTCTGAAGGATTTCCGGCAACGCTCAACCACGGTTTACCATCCCTGCGGAACCTGCCGTATGGGAGCGGATATTCAGAGTGCCGTAGTCAATGCCGATCTTCAGGTCTTTGGGATACAAAGTCTTCGGGTTGTAGACGCATCGATTTTCCCCAATATTACTTCTGCCAATACCAACGCCCCCACCATCATGGTGGCTCACGAAGCAGCTCGGCGCATTTTGAAACATCTGGATTCCTGAAGCGTCTGTGTTCCCATGTTTTGGAAGAACGCAAAACGGTTCATGATCTTCTGGTCCTTTGTCCTGCTCGCAGCCTATTTGGTTTACATCTACCCGCTGCATCGACTGACCACATGGTTGGGTTATCCCACCGTATTGAACGTGCCTGCAATCGTGGGACTGTCGTTCGCCGTCGTCGCGATCCTAAGGCTCTCCTTTAGAAGCTCCAGCCGCGCACTAGAAGTTACTCTATACAACTGGATGGGAATCGGATTTGTTTTCTTTACGCCCTGTCTGCTCTATGAAGTATTACGACTCGGTCTCCCACTGAATGATCGCTGGGCTGCCCTCTTGATTCTCGCAATCGGAATCAGCGTCGTTATTTTTGCATTCGCAAATGCCCAACGCTTGCACTGTAAAGAACTTCGGTTTGGCCACCCCCGGTTTACCCGCAACACCCGTCTTGTCCAGATCAGCGACGTGCACATTGGATCTCGGTCTGCTGGGTTTCTTGAGCGAGTGGTTAAGACTATCAATGACAAGAACCCGGATTTCGTGCTGATCACAGGGGACTTTCTGGACGCAAAACGAGTGGGGCCAAGAGATATCGCCGCGCTTAAAACCTTAAAGGCGCCGATCTATTTTTCTATCGGCAACCATGAGCGCTACGCCGGACTTGAGTGGGTCATCCCTATGCTGGAAGACGCCGGTTGCGTACTTCTACGAACCGAGGCGGTAAGTTTCGAAGAGCTGCAATTGATCGGGATCGATGATGCTGAAGATCAACACCAGGTCAAAAATGAACTTGCCAAAATTGACCTTAAGCCTGAATGCTTTAAAGTGCTTATGTACCACCGTCCGCTGGGCTGGGAAGCAGCGGTCGACTCAGGAATTGACCTGATGCTCTGTGGCCACACTCATAACGGCCAGATCTTTCCCTTCAACTGGCTGGTGCGCCAACAGTTCCAGAAAGTCCGCGGACTGCATATCCGGGACAACTGCCATCTCTATGTCTCACCCGGTACCGGTACCTGGGGCCCCGCGATGCGACTTGGCTCACGAAACGAGATCACCTGCATTGATCTTCACTGTTGAAAGGTGTTCACCCTGACTCCCGATCAATCCACAATCTCGAGCCGAATCATCTTTCGATTAAAATCATCTCCCAGCCTTCACCTCTCAATAGCAACTTTTTCACTAAATTCTTAAGTCGCGGCTCCTGTTTCTATGCGCCAAACTTCCTACGTCGGTATCTGTATCGTTGTCTTTATCTCAGCTGGGGCCTGGGGTCTTTATTGGCTGCCTCAGCGGCTGCTCCTTGACCTGGGTATGACGGGAGGGTGGGGCACCGTTGGACAATATCTGATCTCGTTTATCGTCCTGCTCCCGGTAGCGATGTGGCGCCTCTACAAAGGCCAGGACATTGGCTTACAACACTGGCTCTGTGGTTTGCTCTTGGGAAGCGGAGCCATCTTTTACGCCAATTCCTTCCTAGTAACAGAGGTAATCCGCGCGCTTGTCTTTTTTTATCTTGCACCTCTTTGGGCCAGCCTGATTGAGGCTTTCTTTTTAAAGCGTCGACTGAAATGGTCGCGTGTGGTGACCGTGACTCTGGCGCTGGCGGGCGTCTGGGTAGCTGTTGGCTTGGAAGTCGGCATTCCTCTTCCAATTTATTTAGGCGATTGGTTTGGTCTGATTGCGGGGATACTCATTACCGCGGGCGCCGCCCGTACGGAGATCGAGCAACCTGAGGGCATCTTTCCCCTGCTGTTCATGGTGATCATTTTCGGCCTGTTTGCAACAGTCGCTCAATATCCGCTGCTTGCTGACGCGCTTGGCGCAATGCCTTCGATCCAGAATGTCATGTCCAGCCTTCCTCTGTTGCTGGGCGTCTCTTTGTTTTTTGTGTTGCCGACGACGGCCATTATTTTTTGGTCGCCCTCAAAAATCGGTACCGGGGTTTTCGGTATCCTGATCCTTTCAGAGCTCGTGGTCGGCGTAATCAGCGCGGCATTACTTACCGATGAACCGTTTGGTTGGCCCCAGATTGTCGGCACCGCGCTGATTCTTGCTGCTGGTGTACTGGAGGTAATCGCCGGCAATCGGTCGACATTGCCGAAAGCGGTCACACCAAATTGAGTTCAGTCTGGTGTGGGTCCTTTGCCGACGGTCTCGACACGCCAATCGGTCTGCACCACCATCGACGCTTCGCTAGCCAGCACTTAAGGTCATTGAGCGCCAGGCGAATGGGGCGCAGCGTCTCTGACGACCGGCAAGTTTGGGATTTGCGCATAAAGCCTCCTTCCTCTGCGGTTGCTCGCGAAGGCATCTTGCCGGTTTCGGGGGCTCACTGGGTGAACCCCCTTTGAGAGAAATTATGTGCTACTCGGTAAACCGCTCCATTTGGATGCAATTTGCTTGAAAAGAGCTGAAACGAATCTATCCAGAACGGATCGGCTTGCGCCAGATAAAGCGCCTCGAGGGAGCGTGCAAGGTCTGCGAAAGATGTCCTATTTAATCGCGCCAAAGTCAGGTTCGGTCGAAATCTGCGCGACTCGATCTTGATGCCGAGCGCTTGGCAATGTTTCGAGCGCTTTTTCTGCAGCGTCATCAACTCGGGACTTGAGCACACATGTGCCCAAAGAGTCCGGGGCGCCTTTTTGCTTCCAAAATAATTTACGCTCTGAAATCTCAACTCAAACGGAGCGAACGAAACGTCGGATTCAGGCGAGGAAACATCCGAAACGTCGGACTCATACGAGGAAGAGCCTTAGGAGACAAGCGATCAGGTTGACGGTGGCGGAAAAGACTAATCAGCAGGCCCCGCAAAGACAGGAGGCCCAAGATTTTTGAGCCACTCGAGCTAGGACTTCTTGCTGCCGATAAACTGAGTTGTCAGCAGCAGCACGGTAGACACAGCTACCATGATCGTGGAGATGGCTGCGATTGTGGGATCAATAAAGTCCCGGAGGGCGGCAAACATATGCTTGGTAAGCGTCGCGTTGCTTCCACCAGAGATAAAAATCGAAATAATTACCTCGTCAAATGAGGTCAGAAACGACAGCAGCGCCGCGGTTACCACTGAAAATTTGATCTGTGGCAGCGTAACCATAAAAAAGGCCTTCACTCGGCTTGCCCCGAGACTCCGCGCGACACGCTCCTGATTGAGATCGTATGACCGTAAAGCGGCGGTGATTAGAATCATGACCAGCGGTGTTGCCATCGCCGTATGGGCAAGAACCAAGCCCGTGATGGAGTTGTTCAGCCCCATACGGCCAAAGGCATAAAACGCGCCGATCGCGATCAAAATCACCGGCACGATCATCGGCGTGATCAGCAGCATAAAGATCGCTCGAGCGGCACGATGGCCCGACACAAAAAGAGCGTAAGCGGCCATGGTGCCCAGCGGCGTCGCGACGAGCGTGGTCAGTGTCCCAATTTTCACTGACGTGACCGTTGCCCGCATCCATTTGCGCGATCCGAAATACTCCTCATACCAGCGGACGGACCACGTCTCGGGCGGAAACGCCAGATACTGCGAATCGGAAAATGACATGGGCACCACGATAAAAGTGGGAATCACCAGCAACAGCATGATGATCGCTGCCGTGACGTAGAGCCAGAAGCGATCGCCATGGGTAATCTGGGTCTGTGTCGCCGGTTGGGTCCACCAACTCATTATGCGCCGCCTCTACCTAACCTTTACCAAAGAGCGCTGAGTCGAACTTGAAAAAGCGACCCGCCAGATAAAGCACTCCGATAGTGGCAATCAATAGCACCACGCCTAGCGCGCTTGCCGCACCCCAATCAAATCGATACTCAAGGATCGCGGTAATCTGCGTTGCCACCATCACCACCCGCCCTCCTCCAAGTACTGCGGGCGTGACGTAAAAGCCAAGGCAAAGAACAAATACGATCAGAGCACCGGCCACAAGGCCTGATACAGAGAGCGGAAAATACACGTTCCAGAATGACCGGATCGGGGACGCGCCTAGATTGGAGGCCGCATGCATCATATCGGGCTCGATCTTCTTCATTGCGCCGTACAGCGGTAAGACCAGAAACGGCAGCATGATATGCGCCATGCCAATCAGGGTGCCCGTCATGTTATGGACCAGTTTTATCGGCGAGTCCCACAGGCCAATCTGCATGGCAAGATCATTAAGAAGCCCCTTACGCTGAAGCAAGACCAACCAAGCATAGGTGCGCACGAGCAGCGAGGTCCAGAACGGCAACAGCACAGCAAGCATAAATAGGCCCGTCCAACGGCCCGGTAGATGGGCAAGAAAATAGGCCAGCGGATAACCCAGCAAAATGCAGATCAGCGTGGTCAGCAGACTGACCTGAAATGTCGTCATAAAGACTCGAGCATAGGATTTGTACTCGATCATTTTTTTGTAGTGTTCGAGCGAAAACTCTCCGTCACTGCCTACAAACGAAAGGTAAAAAAGCCAGCCCACCGGCACCAGAACCACAATCGCGATTACCAATATCGCTGGCGTTGACAGTCCAAGCAGCGTCCATTGTTCACGCCGCTCCTGCCCTGCGAGGGCAACCTCGTTCAAGGCTTGCGCTTGCCCTGTTGTTGAAGCTGTCTGCGTCACTGAGCCGAATCGCTTGGTATCAAAATAAGGTCGTCCCGTATCAGACCTACGGAAACGGATTGTCCTGCCTCAAGGCGCGACCCCTCCGAGACAGCGCCGGTGCCAAATCGCACCACTAGCGTCGAGCCGCCCGTTAATTTAACCAAGGCGAACGCGGTTTCACCCTGAAAAACGGCATCGGTGACGGTCCCTGAAAAAATAACGTGCCGATCACCAGCCGATGCGTCTTTTGCAAGCACGCGAAGCCGTTCAGGCCGTATCACCAGGCTCCAATCTTTGTGGCTTGGATCAGGCGCCTCACTGGCTACAACAGAGTCGCCAAAAGTTAGTCGCCCGGCGGAATCCTGCGTAAGTTGCAGCATGGTCGACTCACCGATGAAATCCGCCACAAACTCATTCGCCGGTTTGTTATAGATCGCTTCCGGCGTATCCACCTGAGCCAGTTCGCCATGATTAATGACGGCAATCCGGTCTGACATCGTGAGCGCTTCTCGTTGATCGTGGGTCACATATACGGTGGTGACGCCAAGCTGCCTATGAATGTGCTTAAGCTCGATTTGCATCTGCTCGCGAAGCTTCTTATCGAGTGCAGACAGCGGTTCATCCATCAGCAGAATACGCGGGCGGAAAACGAAAGCCCTCGCAAGCGCTACGCGCTGCCGCTGGCCGCCAGAGAGTTGATCAATCCCCCTTTTACCAAGACCGGATAACTGAACCGTATCCAATGCCTCCTCAACGCGGGCTTTTCTCTCAGTAACCGCCATCCCGCGTAGTTTCAGCGGAAAACCGACATTCTCCGCCACCGACATATGGGGAAAGAGCGCGTAACTCTGAAACACCATACCCACATCACGCTTGTGGGGAGGCGTAAGCACCATCTCGGCATCCCCAAAACGAATGCTGCCTGAGTCGGGGTGATTAAACCCCGCGATAGCCATTAGCAAGGTCGTCTTGCCCGACCCGGAGGGACCAAGCAGTGTCAGAAACTCGCCGCTACGAATCTCGAGATCGACCGCCTTTAAAGCGAATAAATCGCCATACTTTTTCGTCAGGCTCCGAATCGAAATCGGAAGCGCGGTGGTGTTATCCACGTAAAAATCTTTTTTTGAAAAAGAAAAAGCTATGCCGGACCCGTGTCCGACATAGCCGTCTCCCTTTTGACTTATTGAGTCAGAAGCTCCATGTAGAGCTCCTGTGCCTCTGCGCGATGCTTGGCATACCAGTCCAGACTGACCGGCAGCATAAAGGGCACATTCTTCGGATGCGAAGGCAGCGCTTCAATCAACTCCTTAGGCGCCGTCGTTACCTCATAGGCCTTCTTATTGGTAGGGCCGTAGGTAATGTGATACGGAAGATTTGCCTGATACTGCGGCTTGGATACTTCCGCCAGGAACTTCATAGCCGTATCTTTATTCGGTGCGCCTTTCGGCATGGCAAAACAATCATAGTCCAGTAACGCCTGATTAAAGGTATAGCCGACAAGAGCGCCGTCTTTCTTCGCGTTGTCAAAGCGGCCATTCCAGCCCGTGATCATGTCGACTTCGGCGTCTTTCATGAGTTGGGCCTGCATGGCGCCTGACTCCCAGAACACCGCAATGTGTGGTTTCAGTTCACGGATCTTATTGATCGCCCGCTCCATGCCCTCGCGAGTGGAAAGCACTTCGTAGACTTTGTCCGCAGGCACGCCGTCCGCCATCAGGGCCGGCTCCAGAACGCCATCCACGCTGTTAGCTCGATAGGAGCGCGTGCCGGGAAACTTCTCCACATCCCAAAAATCTGCCCAAGACTTTGGAGCGCCCGGCGAACCCGGCGCGCCGTATTTCTCTGTATTCCATGCCATCACGGTCGAGAACACATCAGACCCGACGCAGTAATCGGTATAGGTGTTCGGGTAAAAGTCAGAGACATCGACAACATTGAAGTCGATCTTCTCGAGGCAGCCCTTGGCTGCGGCCGCTGCAGCACCCCCAGAACCGGTCACCACTAAATCCCAAGTCACCGCTTTTGATTCAACCTGCAAACATGCCTTGGACATGCTTGCGCCGGACTCGCGGTTAATCTCAATGCCGGTGTTTTTTGATGCATCATTGAATAACGCTTTATCCTGCGCGGCCCCGTACGTGCCGCCCCAGGAGACCACGGTAATCGGATCGGCATAAGCCGTACCAGACATCATGAGAGCAACAGCCGCCCCAATCATAAGGCCGCGTACAGCCCCCTTACCTGTTCGCTTTTTCATATCATCCTCGTAAGTGTTTAATTAGAGATACGGTTTAACGGCCTTCGGAATCGAGCGGGTAGACCGATCGGTCGTGGCCCTATTCCGAGAAGCTGCACCTACTGTAACACGCCTTTTTTCGGTATCCCAGCGGGAACGCGACACCAACCTGGGCTAGACTGAGACCTCGAAGCTGATCGAGAAGACGGTGCAAACAGCAATGGGGTCGAGAACCATTTCCAGCAGAAGTGTCAGGCCCATCTTGGAGACAGCGAGAGGTTGGGAAACCAGCACTCAAATGCCGCTTTCCAGTCACTCTCTGAGAGTGCTCGGCCTTCCGATGCGACGTCTCTCACGTCTACTGTGCGCCAGCGTTTACCAGGTT
>Ga0114933_10000868_pt1 | contig 35546 bp, 23 predicted proteins | sample 4SBtaG_FD_89691 | JGI IMG/M metagenome (GOLD analysis project Ga0114933, IMG submission 89691) | Deep subsurface microbial communities from Kolumbo volcano to uncover new lineages of life (NeLLi) - 4SBTROV12_W25 metaG | ecosystem: Environmental > Aquatic > Marine > Volcanic | place: Kolumbo... | reverse complement strand
GAGCAGGACAGAGCGTCATAGGTCACCACGCGACCGTTGGGCACGGTGCCTGCAAGCTCGGCGAGCTGGGCCTGCGTGCTGGGGCTGAGCAGGGTCGAGGTCAGAACACGCAGAGAACCGTCCTGACGCCGCAGCTCATCCATCCTGGCGGTCACACGGGCGTCCGCAGCAGCCCATGTCGACTCCTGGCCGTCCACCTGAGGACCGGCGAAACGGCGGCTGTCGTAGAGCGAGAGCAACGACGCCTGAGAGGTGGCCGTGAGCCCGCCCTTGCTGAGGGGATGGGACGGGTTGCCTTCGAGCTTGATCGGCCGGCCGTCCATGCAGCGCACGAGCAGGCCGCTGCCCGAGCCATCCGCCTGACTGGTGGAGGCGATCCAGTAGGCCCTGCCTGCCACCACGTCCTCGGACGTCTCCATGGCGGTCATGGCGTGCTGCACCGGCCCGCGACTGCAACCCACGGCGCCACCAGCAGCGAAGCTGAAGCCCACCAAACGCAGGAACGAGCGGCGGCTCACACCGGCGTCATCGTTCTCTTCTCTCAGGAACACCCGGCGCACTTCGGCCGTGTGGTCGGGTTCGCTCGTCCCTGGCGCCAGGGTCTGCTCAGGCGCGCGGTACCAGCTGCGGTCTTGCGGTGTGCTCATCGCGTCAGGTTCGGCTCGAGGGATTCAGTAGTGGCAGATCGCGCAATCGGTGGAGACATGCTCGCCGCTGGGCAGGCCGTCATGGACCTCCGTCAGCCCTGCGGCAGGGTCAACGGACTGGCTGCGATGGCAGTTGACGCACCAACCCATGGACAGATCTTCTTGCTGGCGCATGCGCTCCATGGCCTGCACGGGCCCGTGGCAGGTCTGGCAAGCCAACCCCCGAGCCACGTGGGGCCTGTGATCGAAGGCCACGAAGTCAGGCAGGTTGTGCACGGAGACCCAGTCGAGGGGAACCGGTCCCCCCGGCAGGGTTTCCAGGTCTTCGTCCAAGCCCACCGCCGCGTACAGCCGGGCGATGGACTCTGAGACGATGCGGTTCGGCTCACGCTCTTCAGCGAGGGCCAGCTCCCGCTCTTGCAGCACCTGGTCGAAACCCGCGCTCACCGTCTTGTGACAGTTCATGCACAGATCAGCTGGCGGGATGCCCGCGTGGCGACTGGTCCGCGCACCGAAGTGACAGTACGTGCAGTCGATGCCCAGCTCACCAGCATGCAGACGATGGCTGTAGGCCAAGGGCTGCTCCGGCGCGTAGCCCGTGTTGGCCGCCGGCACCCGCCAATCGGCGCCAGCGAACACCACGGCCAGGCCAAAGACGGCGATCAGGCCCAGGAGGACAGGCATGTTGCGCGTCACGGACATCAGCAGGGGATCTCCGCGTTGCGCCGGGCGTAGAACCACCAGTTCACGACGAGGCAGGTGAGGTAATACCCGGCAAAGCCATAGAGGGCGTACTCAGGCGTACCGTTCTTGATCTGGGTGGCGAAGATCTTGGGGATCAAAAAGGCGCCGTAGGCCGCGATGGCTGAGGTCCAGCCCAGAACGGGCCCGGCCTGATCCTTGCTGAAGATGATCGGGATCATGCGGAAGGTCGAGCCGTTGCCGATGCCCGTGGTGGCAAAGAGCAGGATGAAGATGAGCAGGAAGGGCATGAAGAACTGCTCGGGGTTTGGCGACTGCGCCGCGAGGGAGACGTAGTAGCCCGCGCCGATGGTGGCGCCGATCATGACGATCGTGTCCCAGTGCGTGACCCGGGCGCCGCCGATCTTGTCGGAGAGCCAACCGCCCACCGGACGAATGAGCGCACCCACACCTGCGCCGATCCAGATGAAGTTGGCGGTGACGGGAGCGTTCGGGTTGAGGATCGCCTCGGGTAGTGCCGAACCGTCGGCAGCGACCCTGACAAAGCCGAACACATCATCGATCAGCTTGGGGAAGGCGTTGGCGTAGCCGATGAACGAACCAAAGGTCATCGTGTACAGCCAGGTCATGACCCAGTTGTGCTTGTTGTGGAAGATCTCGAACTGCTTGTCGAGTTTCTCCTTGGTCTCGGCGGGCGTGGCCTTCTTCATCAAGAAGAGGGTCACCAGCACGGCGACGACCAGGATGACGAAGATCTTGGCCAGCTCAGGGAAGCCGCCCCAGTCGCTGCGCAACAAGAAGACCGCCAGCCCACCACCGAGAAAGCCCAGCAGGCTGAGCCAGAGATACTTGCCCACGGCGCTCATGGTCGAGCCGCACTTGTGCTGAGGCAGGTTGTTCATGAACAAGAAGGCCATGACCATGAACAGGGCCAGGATCGGCACCCACACCAGGGCGGCGTTCTGAATCCAGAGCTGCTTGTCCCCCACCTGGTAGGGCTCGCCACCGATGGCGCCGAAGGCCCCGAAGGTGATGATGTAGGGGATCAGGAATTGCATCACCGAGACACCGGCGTTGCCCAGGCCCGCGTTGAGGCCGAGGGCCAGACCCTGCATCTTCTTCGGGTAGAAGAAGCTGATGTTCGACATGGAGGAGGCGAAGGCGCCACCACCCACCCCTGAGAGCGCCGCCAGCATGATGAAGGTCATGAAGCTCGTGTCGGGCTGCTGCAGCGCGAAGCCCGCGCCCAGGGCGGGCAGGAGCAGCATCAAGGTGGTCATGAACTTGACGTTGCGGCCGCCGCAGATGGCGATCATGAACGAGTTGGGGATGCGCAGGGTGGCGCCCATCAAGCCCGCGACTGCGGGCAGGCCGAAGAGCAGGGCCCGGTAGCCGTCCCCGTCGTAGGGCATGCCGTCGCCGTCGAGGAAGTTGAACAGATCGCCGTTGGCGAAGTGGGCCTTCTGGATGTACTTGGCCACCATGCCCCAGTACAGCCAGACCGAGAAGCCACAGAGCAGGTTGGGGATCGAGACCCAGAGGTTGCGCGAGGCGATCTTCTTGCCCGTGCTCTCCCAGAAGCCCTCGTCTTCAACGTCCCAGCGGGGTGGTGTGCGTGCGCCCACTGAGCCCTTGCTGTCGCCTGCATCGGCCATCGTCATCCCTCCTCAGGGGGTGCTAGCTTCTTGAGTTCTTGGGTTTGTTAATGAGTCGTCAATCGACATCACGAACGCGCTTGCGGTCGTAGTTCCAGATCACCACTTGAGTGCGTCGCCACAGGTAGGGATTGGGCACCACCAAGATGTGCACCAGGCGGGTGAAGGGGAAGAAGCCCACCAACAACCAGGCGTTGATGATGTGCGCCTTGACCAGCCAGGGCAGAGCCGAGACATAGCCCACCTCGGGGGACAGCTTGACCAGGGACCAGAACCACGGCGCGAGCGAGGTGGCGAACCACGAGCTGCCCCAACCATGGAACAGTGCCACGGCGATACCCGTACCCACCTGCACGCCGATCAGGCCGTAGATGATCCAGTCACTCACGGTCGTCACCGTGCGCGACTTGCTGTCGTTGAGCCGCCGCATGATGATGTTCACCAGCCCCACCATGGTGATCACGGCCATGGCCAGGCCCGTGGTCTCGGTGATGAACAGGCGCATGGGCGCCGCGTTCCAGGCCAGGATCAGGTCAGGAATCAGCAGCCCCACCAGGTGCAGGAAGACCACGAAGAGGATGCCGTAGTGAAAGGGCACGGTCCCCCAGAAGTGGCTCTTGTTCTCCAGGAACTGGGAGCTCAAGCTGCTGTAGGTGAAGCTCCGTTGGCGATAGCGCTGGATGGTGACCAGGAAGAAAATGCCCATGGAGACATAGGGCAGCACGCCAAACAGAAGAAAGTCACTCATGAACACATCCCTCCATCGCTGGGCCCATCGCCCCAGCGATCACCTTGTGGATCGGGCAGCGGCGGCAAGGGCTGGGGTGCGTACTCCGGGCCCTCGTCTACCGGCTTGACGTGCAAGGACATCACCGTGAGCACGGCGTCGATCACGCCGGCCCAGGGGTTCTTGATCTTGATCAGTTCTTCGTGCACCCGGCCCAGAGCCAGGGACACGGAGTCGTGGGCCGTGCGTCCGCACCAGTCTGCTTCGGCACGCCCGAGCAGGGGCAGCATGTGACTCAGGTGGTCGGGCAGCTCGCCGTTCTCTTCGACACCGACCTCGCGGAGACGTTGGCGCATGCGCACCATGAACGTGCCCCGGGTGTAGTTCTCGCCGAAGACGTGCCAGCCGATCTCGAGGGCACGCTCAGCCGAGTTGTCGAAGGTGCGGGTGAACCGCTCTTCGAGCTCGCCCAGGGTCTGCCCCCGCGCGTACTCGATGAAGGGTTCGAGCTTCGTCCAGGCCTCCGGGCAATCTCTCGAGACCACCGTTGCGGCCTCTTCGATGAAACCGGGGAAGCCATCACGGGGGTACTCGCAGAGCCGGGCGAGGGCATCATGAACCTCGGTTGACGGTCTCATGGTCAGGCCCTCGCCGGTCCGGTGCGGAATCCAAAGCCCATGGCCTGCTTGTGCTCGAGGGGATCTTCGAGCATCTCGATGGCCATCTCCCGCTGTGAGGGCGGGATCACCACGCGCTCGTCCATGGACGCCAGGGCGGTGAGCTTGTAGATGGCGTCGGCCTCTTCGACGGAGCAGTCCGCCTCGACCAGCGCGGCCGCGGCGGTGTCGTGATCGATGTCACCCACGGTCTTGTAGCGACGCCAGAGTCGCACGGCGTACTGCTTGCGCAGGGCGTACCTGACCTTGCCCTCGTTGCCAGCTGAGAACAGGTTGGCCATGTACTGGATGGGCACCCTGGCCTTCTCGATGTCGGCGAAGAGGTCTTCAGTCTCGTTGCGCACCGGGCCCGACTCGTTGCTGGCGATCACCGGCATGAGCGGGGGCACGTAGAACAGCATGGGGAAGGTGCGAAACTCGACGTGCAGGGGCAGGGCGAGCTTCCATTCCTTCACCCAGCGATAGGCCGGCGAGTTCTGGGCAGACTCGATCACCGAGTCGTGGATACCGTTGGCCTGGGCCGCGGCGATGACCTCTTCATCGTTCGGGTCGAGGATCATGCTGCGCTGGGCGTCGACCAGCTCCAGGTCGGGCTTCTTGGCACACTCCACCAGCTTGTCCGCGTCGTAGAGCACGTTGCCCAGGTAACGGATGCGCCCCACACAAGAGTGGAAGCACGCCGGCGCCTCCCCCGCCTCAAGCCTCGGGAAGCAGAGGATGCACTTCTCGCTCTTGCCCGTGGACCAGTTGTAGTAGGTCTTCTTGTAAGGACAGGCAGAGACGCAGCTACGCCAGGCCCGGCAGCGCTCTTGATTGAGCAGCACCACCCCGTCTTCGCCGCGCTTGTAGAGCGCACCGGACGGGCAGCTGGCCACACAGCTCGGGTTCAGGCAGTGGTTGCAGATTCGGGGCAGGTAGAAGAAGGCCAGTCGCTGGATCTCGAACATCTGCTGACGCACTTCAGGCGAGAGCCCGTCGAGGTTGATGTCGTTCTCGGCGTAGACCGGCGAGCCGCCCAGGTCGTCGTCCCAGTTCGGCCCCGCCTCCACGTCCATGGGCTCACCGGTGACCATGGACACCGGCCGCGCGATGGGTTGATCATCGCCCTCGGGGGCGTTGAACAGGTCTTCATAGCGGTACGTCCAGGGCTCGTAGTAGTCATCCATGCTGGGCATGGAAGGGTTGTGGAAGATGTTGGGGATGATGCGCCCCCGGCCCGTGCTGCGCAGGCGCAGCTTGCCGTCGACCACCTCGAAGCCGCCCTTGTAGCGGTCTTGATCCTCCCACCGCGTCGGATAGCCGGTGCCCGGCTTGGTCTCGACGTTGTTCCACCACATGTACTCGGTGCCTTTGCGATCGGTCCAGACGTTCTTGCAGGCGACGCTGCAAGTGTGGCAACCGATGCACTTGTCCAGATGAAACACCAAGGCGATCTGTGAACGGACATCCATGTTTTCGATCCTCTCTTTCAGATCACCAGACAAGTTCGGGGCACTTGCGGACGAGGATGTGCGTGTCTCTGTTGCACCCCGTCGGACCCCAGTAGTTGAAGTGGTAGGTGAACTGGCCGTAGCCACCCACCATCAGATTGGGCTTGAGCCGTGTGCGCGTCAGGCTGTTGTGACCGCCAGCCCGACGGTGCTTGCGCAGCGGGCTCTTGGGCACGGACAGCGTGCGCTCGGGCGAGTGGTAGATGATGCACAGGCCTCGGGGGAGCCTCGCGCTCACCGCTGCCCTGGTCACCACCACGCCGTGGTCGTTGTGCACCTCGACCCAGTCGTTGTCCGCGATGTCGATGGACGCCGCGTCCTTGTCGTTGATCCAGAACGGCTCCACCCCGCGAGACAACGTGGTCATACGGTGGTTGTCACCGTAGGTCGAGTGCATGTGCCACTTGCCGTGAGGCGTCAAGAAGTTGAGCTTGAGCGTGGGCCCCCTCTCTTCGCTGAAGACCAGGTCGGCGTAGTCTGCTGGCTGGGGCTTGGGCTTGTAGGTGGGCAGATGCTCGCCGAACTGGATGTAGCCGTCGTGGTCGAGGTACAGATGCTGGCGGCCGGTGAGCGTGCGCCAGGGCACCAGCTTCTCTCGGTTGTAGGTGAAGGGTGCGTAGGGCCGCCCGTTCTCCGTGAGCCCCGACCACATGGGACTGTTCAGCAGCCGCCGCGGCTGTGCCTGCAGGTCCTTGTAGCTGGTCCGAGCCCCGCGGTTCTTCTCCGCCAGGTCCGCCAGCTCCAGCCCGGTCTTGACCTCCATGTCCTTGTACGAGCGGTAGGCCAGCTCGCCGTTGGTCACCGTGGCCAGGTTCAGGATCACATCGCAGACCTGCTCGGCGGTCTTGAGCGACGGGTAGGTCACCCCGTCGCACGTCTGGGTCGGCCCGTGCTCGACCAGCTCGTCGTAGAAGTCCTCGACGTCGTAGTGCGTCCCGTGAGCACCCAGGCCGCCTGCGCGGACGTTCGGGCCGTAGCTCACGAACTGATCGTAGAGCTGCGAGTAGTCACGGTCGACGACCTTCAGCCCCGGCATGGTCTTGCCCGGGATGGCCTCGCACTCGCCCTTGTGCCAGTCCTTGATGCGCGGCTGGGCGATCTCTGCCGGTGAGTCATGGGCCAATGGCATGGCCATGATGTCCTTCTGCTTGCCCGGCAGGTGCTTGGGCGCCAGCTTCGAGATCTCCTTCGCCACGCTGCGGAAGATGTCCCAGTCGGAACGGCTCTCCCAGCAGGGCGGCACGGCCTTGCTCAGCGGATGGATGAAGCTGTGCATGTCCGTGCTGTTGAGGTCGGCCTTCTCGTACCAGGTCGCCGCCGGCAGGATGATGTCGGAGTAGAGCGCCGTCGTGTCCATGCGGAAGTTCAGGTCGACGATCAGATCCATCTTGCCCTGAGGCGCCTTGGCCAGCCACTCGACCTCTTCGACATGACCCTCGGCCATGTCTTGCGAGATCGTGTTGGTGTGGGTGCCGAGGTAGTGCTTCAAGAAGTACTCGTGACCCTTGGCCGAACTCATCAGGGCGTTGCCGCGCCAGATGAACCAGACCCGCGGCCAGCACTCTTCGGCGTCAGGCTTCTCGATGGCGAACTTCAGCTGCTTGGCCACCAGCTGGTCTTTCACCCAGGTGGCGATCTCTTCGTCGGACTCGGCCCCGGCGGCCCTCGCGTCGTCACACAGCTCGAGGGAGCTCTTCTCGAACTGCGGGTAGAAGGGAAGCCAACCGTTGCGCACCGCGCGCACGTTGGCGTCCATGGTGTGCCCGTCGGCCAAGCTACCCTCGGGCTGCTTCTCGGGGACGGTGTGATAGTCGCGGAAGCTGCGCTCGTAGCGCCACTGATCGGTGTGCACGTAGTGCCAGCTGGGCGCGTTCTGCAGGCGCGACGGGGCGTACCAGTCTTTGCCCAGGGCGATGGACGACCAGGGCTCCATGGGCGCCAGCTTCTCCTGGCCCACGTAGTGCGCCAGGCCGCCGCCGTTGACCCCGACACAACCGCAGAAGAGCAGCGCATGAATCGCGGCCCGGTACATGAGGTTCGCGTGGTACCAGTGGTTGATGCCCGCGCCGATGATCACCGTGCACTTGCCGCCGGTGTGCTTGGCGGTGCTGGCCCACTCCCGGGCGAAGCGGATGATCGTCTCGCGATCGATGCCGGTGTAGCGCTCGGCCCAGGCTGGCGTGTAGACCGCGTCGTCGTCGTAGCTCGTGGGGTAGGCGCCCGTCAGGCCCTCACGGCCCACGCCGTATTGAGCCATGAGCAGGTCGTAGACCGTGGCCACGGTCACCGGGCCATCAGCGGTCTGCACCGTGCGGGTGGGCACACCGCGGTAGTGCGACTCTCCTCCTGCGAAATCGTCGAAGCGCACCTGCGCCTCCCCGTCGTGCTGCTTCAGGAAGGTCAGCTCCGCATCGATGGGGCTGCCGTCTTTCCCGTCCTCGGGCTTGAGGTTCCACTTGCCCTTCTCTTTGCCCCAGCGATGGCCAGAGCTGCCCATGGGCATCTTGGGCCGGTTGTCGCCACGGTCCCACTGCAAGAACTTCCACTCGCCGTTCTCTTCGTCGGCGTAGTGCTCGAGCCGCCCGGCCCGGAGCAGCCGTCCGGCCTCGTAACCCTCACCGTCAGCGTTCAGTTCGACAAGGAAGCCCGAGTCGGTGAACTGCTTGGTGTACTCGAGGAAGGCCGGCTCCTGCTGCTCGTGGTGGCATTCCTTGAGGATGATGTGGTTGACCGCCATCCACCAGGCGCCGTCCTGGCCTGCGTTCAGGGCGATCCATTCGTCGGCGTACTTGGCCACCTGGTTGAAGTCAGGTGAGAAGACCACCATCTTCGTGCCGTTGGTGCGAGCCTGGGACGCGAAGGGCACGTCGGGGGTGCGGGTCATGTTCAGGTTGCTGCCCATGACCGCCAGGAACTTCGACTGATACCAGTCAGCCGACTCGTTCACGTCGGTCTGCTCGCCCCAGACCTCGGGCGAGGCGTTGGGCAGATCGCAATACCAGTCGTAGAACGAGAGCGAGACGCCGCCCAGCAGCTGCATCAGCCGCGAGCCACCGGCGTAGCTGACCATCGACATGGCCGGGATGGGCGAGAAGCCGGCGATGCGGTCGGGGCCATGCTCCTTGATCGTGTGCACGTTGGCCGCTGCGGTGATCTCGAGCGCGGTGTCCCAGTTGGTGCGACGCAGGCCACCCTTGCCCCGGGCGCGCTGGTAGCGGGCGCGACGGTCCGGGTCGGACTGCAGCCACTTCCAGGCATCGACGGGGTCTTCGTGGATTGCCTTGGCTTCACGCCACAGGTCGAGCAGGGCACCGCGAATGTAGGGGTACTTCACCCGCAGCGGGCTGTAGAGGTACCAGGAGTAGCTGATGCCTCGCTGACAACCCCGGGGCTCGTACTGGGGCATGTCCGCGGCCAGGCGCGGGTAGTCGAGCGCCTGCATCTCCCAGGCGACGATGCCGTCCTTGACGTGGATGTTCCACGAGCAGGAGCCCGTGCAGTTCACGCCATGGGTGCTGCGCACCACTTTGTCGTGCTGCCAGCGGTTGCGGTAGAACTCCTCCCAGGAGCGAGCCTGCGGGTCGACGCTGTCCTGAATCCAGGGGTTGCCCTGGCCGCTACCGTTTTGACCCTTTGTCCCAGACTTGCTCAACGGGACCTCCCTTCAACGAGATTCTTCAGACGGGCACCCTCGACGAGAGGCCTGCGGGTGGCGCTGTACCGGTTGCGCCAGGCGATGTCGAAACCAACGAGAATCAGGGCGGCGAGAGCGCAGCCCACCAACAAGAACGCCGGCACGCCTGACCGTGCCTCTTCCACTCCGCTTTCAGCCGAGTGCTTCAGGTAGGCGGTGAGCGCGAGCACCTCGTCGCTGTCCAGGGGCGTGATCCTGTACACGGGGGCCATCACTGCTGAGGGCGGCGCGCTGAGCCACGCGGAGAGGGCCTTGCGGCCTTCGAGCCTGCCGAAGACGGCGCTGAGATCGGGGCCGAGCCGGCCGCCGCCAAACCCGCCAGCGTCCTGAACGGTGTGGCAGCTGAAGCAGGCGGGCGCGCCGCTGGCGAAGTCGACCTCACCGCGGAACAGCTGCCGCCCCAGGGCCACGTCTTCGGTGGTCAGCGGTCGGTCGGAGATCTGCAGGCCAGCGAAGCGGCTCTTCTCCAGACCCGACTCATGGGCGATCAGGTCGATCAGCTTGCCCGCCAAGGCTGCGGTCATCCCCGGGGGATCGGGCATGTAGACGCCCCGAGCATCCCGCAGCAGCGTCTGACCGTAGGGGTCGCCCCCGTCGATGACCGCCTTCGGCCCGGGGATGAACTTGGTCAGCCAGTCGCGGTCACGCCGCTCCAGCACACCGCTCAAATCGGGTCCCGCCAACCTACCCCCACCAATCGTGTGGCAGCTCTGGCAGTTCAGCTCGAAGTAGGTGTAGGCCTCTTCACTCGGCGCCTGGGCCCAGGCAGAACCCGCCAGGACCGAGGAGAAGAGGAGGGCCGTAAACGTGGCGACCTTGGGCATGGACAGTCTCTCGCGCGAGGGCATCGGCAGGCAGAGCGCAAGCGCCGTGCCAATACCCCCTCCCCCCGCGACGACGCAACCGGAGCGCCGTAATCCCTACACCTGCCGAACAGCCACAAGCACGTCCCCCGCAGCTCACGTCTCGCCAGGAAGCACGCCCCCACAGAAAGCGCAAACTCCGGTTAGCAGCACTGCCACCCGAGGTTGGCACTTCGCCACAGAAGCCATGCAACCAACCCGCCTCCGCCCCCCCTGCAATCCCCACAAGCCACGAGCACCGAGCACCGAGCGGTGGAGCGCTGAGCACCCGAAGAACGAACCCAAGAAGGCCACAGTCGCCCGCCGTTCCACCGGCGAGGGCAGCGCTGTCTCTCATCAAGGGGGGTCTGCAGCGAGTGTGGAGGCAAAGCCGACCCGGTCTGAGCGAAACGGCCCCCCTTGATGAGAGACAGGGCTGCCCGGACCACCCCAAAACGGCCGACCTGTAGCACTGACCCCACCGCGTCAGCCAGAGAAGCTCCGCCGATCAATCCCCAGCTGACGCAAGATCTTCTGCAACGCCACCCGCGTCATGCCGCAAGCCTCAGCTGCCTGGGAGACGTTGCCAGCCGAGCGCTCCAAGGCCCGCTGAACGAACTCCCGCTGAAACCGCTCCACCGCTTCACGCTTGGCGTCCGCGTAGTCGAGCCCATCGTTCCCTGGCTCGGCGCTGCCCCCGTGGTCACTGGCCTCGGGCTGGTCATGTTGCACACCAGCCCCCTCCCAACTCGCCTCGGCCAACCCCATATGGAAGGGCAAGATGTGGTTGCCGCAGCAGACGATCAGGGCCCGCTGCATGGCGTTCTCCAGCTCGCGCACATTGCCTGGCCAGCTGTAGGCGATCAGCAAGGCCAGGGCGTCGTCTGAGAGCTGGGGGCAGGGAGCGCCCTCTCCCAGACACTCCACCGTCGAACGTTCGAGGAAGTGTGTGGCCAGGGGCAGCACATCCTGTGGACGTTCCCGCAGCGGAGGGATGTGGATGCGCACGACCTGCAGCCGGTAGTACAAGTCTTCGCGGAAGCTGCCCTCTTGAACCATGCGGTAGAGGTCGCGGTTCGTGGCGGCCACCAGTCGAAAGTCGACGGACACATCGACGCTGCCGCCCACCGGCCGCACCCGCTTCTCCTGCAACACCCGCAGCAGTTTGCCCTGGAACGAGTTCGACATGGAGGCGACCTCGTCGAGAAAGACCGTGCCCCCCCGCGCCTCGGCGAACAGACCCTGACGATCTCTGTCGGCTCCGGTGAAGGAGCCCCGCCGATGACCGAACAGCTCCGATTCGAGCAAGGTGTCCGAGAGGGCCGCGCAGTTCACGGCCTGAAAGGGCCTGTCTCTCACCGAGCTGCCAGCGTGGAGGGCCAGGGCGACCAGCTCCTTGCCCGTCCCGCTCTCGCCTTCGACCAGCACGGGCACGGGGCTGGGAGCGACCCGGGCCACCAGCTCCATGACCCGCTGCATGCGCGGATCCTCGGCGATGATGGCGGAGCTCTGTTCACGGCCGTTGGCACGTCGGCGCCCCAGCAGCTGCCCCCCCAGACGGCGCACCAGTCCCAAGATCTCGTCGTTGTCGAAGGGCTTGGTGAGAAAGTGCGCCGCGCCGGCCTTGAGGCAGCTCACCGCCGTGGCCACCGTGCCGTATCCCGTGAGCACGATCACTGCGGTCTCGGGGCGGCTCTGCTTGACCTGGGCCAGAAACTCCGAGCCCGAGATACCCGGCATGTTCAGGTCGGTGAGGATCAAGTCGGCCTCGCCCTGGCCGAGCATGACCAGCCCCGCGTCCCCGGAGGGCGCCTCTCGAGCGGAGATGCCCAGCTTGCCCAGCAGCTTGCGCAAGCCGAGGCGAATGTCGGCCTCGTCGTCGACCACCAGGACCCGCAGCTCAGAGAGGTCGGCGGCGCCCGGGGCCAGTTCAGACCGTGAGGACTCAGTGCTCATGGGACCAGCTCGGCGATGCGGGTGCGAAGACTGATCCTGAAGGTGGTGCCTTCGCTGGACGAGTGCTGCAGCTCCAGGCTTCCTCCTTGCATCTCGACGATACGCCGTGAGGTCGACAGGCCCAGGCCCGTGCCCTCTCCCCGAGCCTTGGTGGTGAAGAACGGCTTGAAGATACGTCGCTGATTCTCGACGGGGATGCCGGGCCCGGTGTCGCTGATGTCGATCTCCAAACGGCCGTCCGTGTCGCGAGTGCTCAGAGTGATCAGGCCCTGTTGTTCACCAAGGGCTGGCCGCGCACCTCCGGGACGGGGCGTCCCACCCGTCATGGCATGGATGGCGTTGATCACCAGGTTGGCGAACACCTGACGGAGCTGGACGGCGTCGCCGGTGACCTGATCGCAACGGGCCTCGGTCTCGAGCCGGGCCCCCACTCCCGAGCGCTCCAAGAGCGGCCGCAAGAAGCGCAGCACCTCGCCCAGCGACTCATGCACATGAATGGCGCCCACCTCGGGAGACGCGCCGGTGGCGAAGTCGAGCAGCTCTCGAATCGTCCGCTTGGCGGCGTCCACGTTGCGGCTGATGACCTCGCTGTTCTCCTGCAAGGGCGACTCGTCTGGCAGCTCGTCGATCAGCATCTGGTTGAACATGCTGATCGAGGCCAGGGGATTGTTCAGTTCATGGGCGACCACCGCGGCGACCTCGCCCAGCAGGCTGAGCCGCTCGTTGTGGATCTGTCGTTCGTCCTGCTGGATGCGGTCGGTCACTTCGCGGGAGACCAGCACCCGACCCCGCTCTCCCTGCGCGTCCGGCTGCAGGGGCGTCGTGTGGATCTCAAAGGTGCGCCCGGCAAGATCAACCGTGCAGGAGCGAGACGGCCCCTCGCCCTCGAACAGACAGCCCATGCAGTCAGACTTGCGCAGGTGATGCTCGGGCAGGTTGGCCACGTCGTCTTCGACCTTGTCGAGGCAGACGTGCCGACCCCGGGCCTCGTCACCGCTGGCCACCAGGTCGAGCAGAGGCGTGGCGGCGGCGTTGGCGATGAGCACCTTGCCCCCGGCATCAAGCACGACGAGGCCGTCCTGCATGGAGGTGATCACCGTGTCCAACCGATCCCGCTCCGAACGGAGCTCACCCTGGCGTTGACGGAGGTCGTCGGCGCTCCGCTCCAGCCAACGCGTGCGCTCCTGAATCGAGTCGGCCATGGAGTTGAAAGCCCGACCGAGAGCACCGATCTCGTCGTCTGAGTTGACCACCACTCGGGTATCGAGCCCTCCCTCTCGTAGCTCCTCAGCGGCGTTGGTGAGCACGTCGAGGGGCCGGGCCAGAAAATGCATGGGGAAGTACATGAGCAGAATCGAGACCACCGCCAGCAACAGGCCCACTCCCAAGAACTGGCTATGCAAGCCTGAGACCGGGCGCAAGGCCTCGTCGATGGCCAGGGTGACCTGCACCGACCAGCCCAGGGTGGGGATGGGAAAGCTCTTGGCGTAGAGCCCCAGCAGCGGTGCGTAGTCTTCGGCCGGGCCCGCGGCGGCGTCATCGGAGACCCGCAAGTTGCCCAAGGACCCTGACTCGGAAGGAGTGGCCTCGAGCAGGCGCCCACCGGCGTCGAGCAGGGACAACCGCATGTCCTCTCCCCCCTGGTGCGGGCCGGTGGAGACCGTGCCGAGCGAACCGGTCAGCCACTCGGGCACGTCAATGACCACCATCAGGCGACCCACGTCATGGACACCGTCGAGATCGTAGATCGGGGTGGCGACCACCAGTTCGGCCTGGCGCCCCACGCCCACAGCTCCCAGCAGGCCGCTGTACCAGAGGCCGTCCACGGACCGGGCGGCGGCGGCCAGACCCGTCAGCCGCTCGGTCTCGTCGGCGTGCACGGACACCAGGGGCTGATCGACTCCCACGCTCACGGAGAGATTGCGGAAGGCCCCCACCAGAGGCAGCTTGTTTCGGGTCAGGTGGCGAACCAACTCGTCTCGCAGACGGCCGTTGCCCTGGGCATCGCCCATCGCGCCACTCTCCGCGATGCGAGAGACCCGATCGCGGATGTAGCCGTCCGAGGCGAAGTCCTGGGCCCGTTGGGTCAAGAACTCAAGTGAAGAGTCGAGGGCCGAGGCATAGGCGTGGCACTGAAATTCGAGCCGGGACAGGATCTCCTGCTCAAGCGCGCCCCCAGCCGACCGGGAGACCAAAAACCCGCCGATGCCATAGGCGATCAGGCACTGACTCACGAAGAGCGCGGCCAGCTTGTAGCGCACCGAGACTTGATGAAGCGGGTCGCGCAAGCGCACGAACCTCCTGGCATGGGCGAATCCGAGCCCATTCTATGCATTTGAGACCCAGCTGTCGTGTTCAGCGGCAGCTCACCCAGGCGGGCTACCGGGGCCGCACGGCCTGCGCTGCGGCAAGCCACGGGCCTGGCCACCTGGCCCTCCCACGGCGGCCTCACGGGATTACAGACTCATGAATCAGCAGCAATCCCTTGGGTTCTCGCCGCTCAAGACGCCTCGCGCTGGAAACCGACAGTGACTGGAAGTTCCGCCCCCCCATCTCGGTAGCCCCCTCCCTGTCACCATGAGTCAGACCAACAAACGCACCTGCGCCTTCGGGTTGCCCTGCCCCCTGGTAGCGATCACGCTGCTGGCCTGCCTGGCCCCGACGCTGCTCACGCTCTTTGGCGTCGACCTGAGTTCCATGCCATCCACGGCGGGCAGCGGGCCACTCACCGACGCCTCCGCCGCCGAAGCCCTGGTCGGCAGCCACCTGCACACCATCTTCGAGTGGTCGGCCTTTTGCATCGCTGCGTTCACCGCGCTGCTGGCCTGGATCCACTACCGCAGCACGGGAGACTCGACCGCAGCGATCATCGGGGTGGCGCTCTTCTGCGCCGGCAGCATGGACGCCATCCACACCCTGGCCGCGACCCACCTGATCGACGTGAACAGCGGGGACACGAACCTGATCCCGTTCACCTGGGCCTTGTGCCGACTCTTCAATGGGCTGGTGGTCACCATCGGCGCCGTGGTCGTGATCTCGCGGGGCAAGAGCTGGAGGTCCCGCCTCGACTCGCCGCAGTTCAGTCCCCTGTACCTGCCCCTGGCCCTGGCCCTCTGCGTGGCCGTGCAACTCATCGCCGTGAACGGCTCCCTGCCCACGACCATGTACGCGGACAACCTGCTCAAGCGCCCATGGGACCTGACCCCGCTGATGCTCTTCATCCTGGCGGGGACGACCGTGCTGCCTCGCCTGCGCCGCCAGACCAATAGCCTCTTCTCTGCAGCGCTCTTGCTCGCGGTGGTCCCAGACGTGGTCACCCAGATCCACATGGCCTTCGGATCTGCAGCGCTCTTCGACGCCAGCTTCAACGCGGCCCACTTCACCAAGATCATCGCCTACCTGGTGCCCTTCTGCGGTCTGGCCCTCGACTATCGCAACGTGCAGCGGGAGCAATCTGAGCGGCAGTTCGTCCTCCGCCGCCGGGCCGAGCTCCTCGTGGACCGCCAGGCCCATGAGCTGCGCGCTGCCGAGCGCCGGGTGCTCGGCCAACCCGCTGATCAGAGCCAGGAAGCGAAGGCTCACGCCGTTGCAGATCCCGCTCAACCTGGCTCCCACTGCCTGGCTCTGCTCGAGCGTATCCAGTCGGCAGCTTCACACCTCCACCGCATCGCTCCCACAGCACTCGATCGCTTCGCCCAGGAGCAGCTGGACGAGGTGCTGCTGAACAGCTCCCAGCTGGACAAGGCCCTGCGCCTGCATGGCGCCCGAGTACGCCTGGCATCCCGCCCTGCCGAGCGTCAATGGGTCGAGCTGCACGAGTGCGCCAACGACGCGCTCACCGGCCTCGACGAGCGGCTCGCCCAGCAGACTGCGGTGGTAGGCCGAGACCTGCTGCCCGGCCTGCAAGGTGACCCGCAGAGCCTGCGCGATCTCCTCTCGGTGCTCATCGAACGCCAGCTGGCCTTGCCCGGCGAGGGCACTCCGCTGCTGCACCTCTCCGTTCACGAGGAACCTGGGCAGACGGTTCTGGGAGTGCAGCGCCTGGACCTCACCGTCGACCATGACGACGGCCAGAGCCTGGCCCCCGACATGACGAGCGACGACCCGGAGCTCGAGCTGTGCCGAGACATCGTCGCCCTCCACGGAGGCCGGTTGTGGCTGGAGATCAGCCCCGGTGCCAACAGAGGCTGCTACTTCACCCTGGAGTCAGCGAGCGTCAGCCCGCAGACGAGCTCGACGGCACGAGATCAGGCTCGTCGTCCCGATCCAGACGCAACAGGTGATCGAGAGACAGGGGGCCCGAACCACGCCAGACCAGCAGCACCAGCAAGAACAGGGTCAAGGCCTGGAACTGGAAGTTGATGTTCGAGCCGAGAAGGCTCCCGGCCACGTCGCCAAACATCGAGTTCAGCACAGCGCCGCCCAGAATGATGGCGTTGACCGCAGCCGCCACGCGGGTGACGAAGCCCAGCGCCAGACTGGCCCCGCCGATCACGTGGGCAAAGACCACTGACCAGGCGATCATCACCTGGCCTTGGTCCAGGCCATTGCCCTGGGACAGCGTCGACTCCAACGAAGAGTTGTCGATGATGAAGTAGATGCCCTTGATCAGCAGGGCGACGCCCAGATACATGCGCAGGGCGTCCATGGGCCGCACGTGCTTGAGCCCAGGGATGAGATCTTTCAGCGGCTTCGCGTCGGCCCTCTCGGCCCGGCGTGCGGCGACAGCTGCCTGGTAGGCTTCGTTGGCGGCCGTCTCCTGATCGGGGCGGAAGCGCACGAGGAAAGTGCAGAACGAGAAGATCAGGACCAGGCCGCCCATGATCAGCAGGCCCAGCGACATCGAGACCCCCTCGATCTTGAACAGGAAGCCCGCGGCCACCGCGCCCATGTTGCCGCCGGCACCGACGATGCCGGAGACCGCGCCGATGGCCCGCTTGTTCACGAAGGGCACCACAGAGTAGGTCGCACCTTCAGACATCTGCACAAACAGGCTGAAGACGATCATCATGGGAATGGCCAGGGCCAGCACCGTCATCTGGGAGAAGAAGATCAGCGCGACGCCTTCCGCGAACAGGGCGATGAAGAGCCACTTCACCCGCCCCTTCAGGCCGCCCTTCTGCACGAAGCGATCACTGATGTATCCGCCGAGTGTGCGGGCGAAGATGTTCATCAAGCCGAACAGTCCGGCCACGAGCCCGGCTGTCTTCAGCTCGAGCTCGAAGTTGTCCATGTAATAGATGGCGGCGATGTTGTTGAGCGTGAGCTCGACGCCGAAGCAGGCGGCGTAGATCAGGAACAGGGCCCAGACCCGCTTGTCCTTGGCGGCCATGGCGAACGCGCCCTTGGTCTTCTCTACCGTGGGCATCTTGCCCGCAGCCCGTAGCTCCTTGAAGTTGCCTTCGGGCAGGTCGGTGGTGAAGAAGTAGTAGGCGATGCCGGTGAGGAAGCAGATCGCGCCGGCGGTGACCATGGCCAGGCGCCAGGCAGAGGCGTCGTCGAATCCGAACCAGGCCACGTAGGCGGTAAACACGAGGGGCATGACCATGTTCGTCATGCCGCCGCCCAGGTTGCCCCAGCCCGCCGAGGTGGCATTGGCCGTGCCCACGCAGTTGGGGGCGAACATCATCGAGGTGTGGTACTGGGTGATGACGAACGAGGCGCCAATCACGCCGATGCCCAGACGGAACAACAAGAAGGTCCAGTAGTCGGTGGCCAGGCCGATGCCCATCACCGGCAGCGAGCCCAGGACCAGCAGCCAGGTGTAGGTCAGCCGCGGGCCCACACGATCGCAGAGCCAACCGATCACCAGCCGAGCGACGATGGTGATGGCCACCGAGGCGATGATCGTGTTGAAGATCTGATCCTTGTTGAGCTGCAGCTCCTCGCGCACCACGGCCATGAGCGGCGCGATGCCGAACCAGGCGAAGAAACACAAGAAGAACGCGAACCACGACATGTGGAAGGCCCGCATCTGCGGGGTCTTCAGGCTGAAGAGGTCAATGCTCGTGGCCTTGTTGCGAACGTCCATCCGGGCTTCCTTGCTTGAACGTGGGGCACTTTCGAAAAATGGCGAGTGCGGTGATCCTACGATGTTCCGACTTGAGACTCATTACAGAGCCCAAAAGCGACGGATGCTCCGTGGCGGAGACCGCTCCCTCGGCGACCCGCCTGGCGGTCAAAGAGATCTCAAGCCATTTGTCAGTAATAAGTTAGCTCTTTCCAGGGAGGGTCTGAGGCTCCCCCACCCTGCGATCGGTAGACTGCCGCCCCCGCCGCAGCGCGCCTTCAAGCCGAGCCCGATCAGAGCCCTGAGACCGACCATGACCCAGCCCCGCCACACCTCGTCCGGGCCGTCACGCCCTCTCTTGGCGGGCCTCGTCAGCTGCCTGGCGCTGCTGGTCTCCTGCGCGGACGACCCGGCGCCAGCGCCCACAGAAGATCAGCCTGGGTCGGCCACGTCGTTGATCGATCTCCTGGGCCAACCCCGGTCGATTCTGCTGGGCCGTGGCAAGCCCTTACTCACCGTGTCCGGGTTCCTGGTCTCGCCCACTCTCGAGACAGAGACGAGCTTTGTCGTGCCCCCCGTCACAGACCTCTCCTTCGTTGCGTTGCACACCGATCCACGGTCTGCTCGAGGTGCGTTGGAGGTCACGGCGCAGCTCGACGACGAGACCCTGTCACTGGGCAGCTTCGAGACCCGCTCCCTCGACAGCCTGCAAGGGGACGAGCGCTGGGAGTTGCTCGAGCATGCTGAGGCCATCGATCTGTCCGCGCTCGCAGGTCGGCGGCTGCAGCTGGGCTGGCGCTTCACTCCCGCCCCAGGCGCTGGAGACGAGCCAGAGAGCACGGGCATGGTGGCCCTGCCCCGCCTGGTCCCCCGGGTTGCTGCGGCGCAACGGCCGCCCCACATCTTGCTCATCTGCTCGGACACCCATCGCGCCGACTACTCCCTGGGGGGCGAACACGCCGAGCTCATGCCTCAGCTTGCAGCGGCCACGTCCACAGCGGTGAACTACTCCTCGGCCTACGCCACGGCCTCGTGGACCCTGCCCTCGATCACCTCGACCCTCACCGGTCTTCCCCCCCGCTATCACAACACGGGCTATCGGGCGGACAGCCGGGAGTCCGGCACAGATGAGCCCGTGCCCCCGGGGTTCTTCGTACGCCCCCACGCCGGGCAGGACGTGCTCATCACCACGTTCTCGCGACAGCTTGAGACCTTGCCCGAACGTCTGCGTGCAGAGGGCTACGCCACGGGGATGGTCGTCTCCAACCCGCTCTACCACACCTCAGGTTTGTTCCGGGACGGCGGCGAGGTGGTGGCCCGCACAGGCGTCGTGAACGGGCCCGGCGTCACCGAGCAGGCCCTGGCCATGCTGCAGCGCATGGACAAGACGCGCCCCACGTTTCTGCTGGTGCACTACCTCGACGTCCATCAATGGAAGCCCTGGTACTTCGACAAGGAACACCCCGGGCTGGCCAGATCCGAGTTCAGCGAAGCGACCGTGAAGGCCAGCTATGGCCAAACTGTCAAGGACACGGACGCAGCCATCGGTGCCCTGCTCAGGGGCTGGGACGACGCCCTGGGCCTGGACCAGAGCATGGTGGTCTTCTACTCCGACCATGGTGAGAGCCTCATGGACAAGCGCCCGTCCACTGGGCACGGCAACAGCATGGTCGAGGAGCTGCTCCATGTGCCCCTGCTGGTGCGCTACCCGAGCGCTCTGCCCCAGCGGCCGCTGGTTGACGGGCGCAGCGCCAGCCTCATGGACATCTACCCCACGGTGCTCGACGTGGCGGGATGCGCGCCCGCCGACCTGGGCCCTGCGGGAGGTCATTCCCTGCTCGCCGAGCCCCTCAACGAACGCCTGCTCTTCGCCGACTTTCAGCTCTTCAACGACGAGCTCTCCGCCGTGCGTCTCGGCCCCCACAAGCTGACCCTCAACTTCACCGACAACGAGCGGCAGCTCGTCGACACATCGCTTGAGCGCACAGGGAAGAACGAGGTCCCCCACGACGACGCTGATCTCGAGCGGACGCTCGCCGAACGCTTCAGCCGCTACCGGGACGAGGGCCTGGCCTTCTCGAAGACGTTGATCGCCGACTTTCAGAGCGACGCGACCTCGGCAGAGCAAGACCTCCGCCAGCTGGGCTACTTGCGCTGACGGTCAGTCGAGATTGCGGTCGTAGCCCAGGCGTTCCATGGTCTCTCCCGCGATGTCGAGAAAGGTGCGCTTCTGCCGGGTGGTCCAGGCCGTCCACACGTGGCTCTTGTCCTTCACCGGCGCGGCCTCGGTGGCAGGCGCCTCGGCCCCTGCTCCTGCGTTGAAGCTGGAGTTGATGCGCTTCTTCATCAGGAACTTCTCGGCCCGTTCATCGTAATCGACGCCGAGGCTGGTGAAGACCTTGCGCAGCTCACCTTCCGCGTCCGCCGACCAGTCTTCGTTGCGCACCTCCCAGCTGCACTCTGGGTGGGCTTCGCAGAACCCGTGCGCCTTGGCTGCATAGACCGACCACGTCTCACACGCGTTGGTGAAGCTGGAGGCGAACTTGACCGGGAACGACGAAGCGATCATGGAGCTGACCACCGACCGCCCGTCACGCAGCACGTGGACAAACCGTGACGACGGAAACATGAGCTTCAGGTCTTCGACCACCAACGTGTTGGACGGAGACGAATCGATCCAGCGAGCCCCGTGGGTGCGGCTGGCAAAGAGCGACGCGAAGCCCTCCCCTGCGTGGGAAACAAACTCGTCCCAGGCCACTTTCTGACTCTGGAGCCAGCGGCCCTTGAGCCCTGCAGGCGTCTCAACACCCTGCAGATACACCTGGCGCAAGGGGGACTGCGGCCCGCCCTTGAGCAGGTAGTACAAGAAGTCAGATTCTGGCCCGGTGACCAACAGCCTGTGCTGGGCCAGGGCCCAGGCGAACGCGCTGGTGCCCGACCGAGGAGAGCCCACGATGAAGACAGGATCAACCCTGCTCGGCGTGGCCTGCCCGGAGGGGCTCGCCGACGCCCCTGGAGTCTCATCTGTCGTCACTTCTCTCGTCACCATTTCGACTGTCTTCTCGGTTTCACGGGATGACCCGCAAGGCGCACACTTCTGCGCGGCCGGGGGGCCGACTAACGATACTCGTGAGGCTTCCATTCGCCCCACTTGGCTTCATACTTCTTGCGGTTCTCCTCGAACAGGCGCTGCTTGTCCAACGTGGGCAGCTTGCCGAAAGAGGCGGACAGCTCGTGGTGAACGAAGGCGTCCTCGGCACACATCACCTTCTGGCCGATCTCGCGCACCCGGCAGCAGTAGTCGTCGTCCTCGAAGAAGCCCCGCCCGAAGATCTCGTCGAGCCCGCCGATGGCCTCGTAGGTCGCCCTGGGGATGAGCACGCAGAAGAAGGCAGTGACCGACAGCTCGAAGCGCTGGCCCTGCTTCGCCAGCAGCAGCTCCCTGACCTCTGCCCCCATCTGGGCAGGATCTTGGTACTGCATCTCGACCCGGGCCTCATTGCCGATGTTGTTGGTCATGGGGCCGATGATGCCGATGGATGGGTCGCGCTGCACATGGCGCACCATGGCCGACAGCCAGCCGGGCGACACCACCGTGTCGTTGTTCATCACCACGATGTGCTTGTAACGAGCCCGCTCCATGCCCTGATTGACCGCGGCCGCGAAGCCCAGATTTTCATCGTTCAGGACCGCGATGGCGTCATCGTTCTTCTTGCAGAACTTGCGCAGGTAGCTCGGGGTCTCGTCCTGGCTGTCGTTGTCCACGAAGATGAGCTCGATCTCGCAGCCATCGTTGCAGGCCAGGATCGACTCGACACACCGGCGGGTCAGCTCGAGGCCGTTGTAGGTGATGATCACCACGCTGGCCCTGGGCGGCGTGATGGCTGCCACGGACTCATCGAAGGCGGCCACCCGGTGGGCCCAGGTGTTCGCCGCCGCAAAGCGACGCCGGGCGGCCGCCGCCTTCTTGTCTCCCACCTTTTCGAGTGCCGCGGTCAGGCCAGCCATGAACTCGGAGCGATCGTCTGCGACGATGGCCGCCACATCGCCCAGCATGGCCACCTCGGGCAGGGCCGTGGAGACCACTTCGCGCCCCGCCGCCAGATACTCGAAGACCTTCACCGGATTGGTGGCCAAGGTCAGGGGGATGACCTGGAAGGGAATGGTGCACACGTCCATGCCGTAGACGTAGTAGGTCAAGCGGTCGTAGGGCACCTCACCGATGAAGAGGACGTTGCCATGCTTCGCCAGCCGCGCCTCCGCCTCGCAGGTGTCAGCCCCAACGAGCAACACCAGGCACTCGGGGAAGGCCGAGGCCACGGCGCCCACGAGGTCTACGTCGAACCAATCGGCGATGGCGCCCACGTAGCCGATCACCTGGCGGCCCGAGGCGTCGGCGAAGACCTCTTCGGGACGCCTGGCAAAGAACTCGTAGTCGCAGGCGTTCGGCACCAGGGCCACGGGCTTGCCTGGCGCGTCCTCGTTCAGCCGGTCTCTCAGCCAGTGCGCCGTGGTGACGAGCATGTCGGAGCGATCGATCAGATGGCTCTCAGCGTCGACCATGGCCCGGGACGTGTTGCTGAAGCCGCCGTGGTGGTCGAGGCAGTCGTAGACCATGCGCCGCAAGGGCAAGGTGTCGGCGATGTCGGTCCAGAACGGGTGGTGGAGCACCGCGATGATGCCCTCGGACGAGAAGTCTCTCAGCAACCCCGCCAAGGACTCCCTGATCTGTGCCCGCTGGGCAGGGGAGCCGTGTTCAGAGTAGATGACCGGCGAGCCCTTCACGTGCAGCCGCACGGAGAGCAGCCGACCGGACGGGTCGAGGGCCTCAACCGCCGCGCCAGGCTCGCCGTGGTTGACGAAGTTCGGGCTGACGTAGAACACCCGATGGCCCCGGTCGGCCATGCCCGCCGCCAGATGCTGCGGGCGCTGGTAGCGCAGGTGCCAGTCGATGACCCCGAAGAACACGTAGTCGCTGAGCCCGGTCTCTTCTGCAGAAACCGGCTCGGCCGTGGCCCCCCCCAGTCGCTGCCGCAGTCCCCGGGCGACTTCATAAGAGCGATAGGCAGGCTTGCCCTTGAGCAAGAAGCCAAACGTCTCGAAGAACGCCGCCCGAGCCGACCAACGCACAGACCGGGGCAGGGGGATCACCTGGTAGCAGCGGCGCAGTCCAGACCAGACCACCCGGCGGCCGGCGCCAGTGGTGCGGCGAATCTGGTGGGTGATCCGCCAACCCAAGGACTCGGTGGCCTCTTGGAGCGCCTGCTCGAAGTCTGAGCAGAGGGCGTTGAGCCGACCGACCTCCTCTTGAAGCTGGGCGCGAGCTTCAAGGCTGTGCTGGAGGTCCGAGTTGAGCTGCTCCTGCTGGGTCTGCCCCTCGGCGAGCTGAGCCCTCAGGATGTCCAGCTCGATCTTGGCTGCGATGGAGGCCTCACGGAGGCGATCGTGCTCGAGGCGCAGGGCCTCTGCCTGGCTCTTGCCTCCTCGCCTTGAGGCCGGCTCGGGCGCAGGCGCAGGCGCGCTCCGTGGCTTCCGTCCCACCCTAGCTGGACTTTCGATAGACGCCATTCAGCATGGCCGGGCGTCCACCCGCCCGCTGATGGCTCACGTCAAGCTGGGCTGCCTGACGAATGATCTCGACGGACTCTTCAGCGTGCAGGTCGTAGTTCGCTACGTAGGCAGGATCGAGCAGGCTCCACAGGAAGCACGACCGGGTCTGCACGTCTTCCTGGGTGAAGTGCTGCCCCAGCAGGCCTTCGATCTCTTGGCTACGCACCCCTTCAAGGGTCTGGATCGAGTGATCGAGATCTGAAAGCTCGTGGTCAATCTCTGCGACCCCGCCAGCAGCGCGAGAGACCCGGTAGGTCTCCGGCAGCGCCTTGAAGAACTCGTTGGCCACAGCCCGGGCCCCTGGCCACAACCGGTGGCCGTTGCGACCTACGAACTCGGCGATGCTCCAGAACTCACCGTCAGGCTCAAGACTCTCGGAGACCGTGGAGAGCACATGCTCCAGCTCGATCAGGTGGTGCAACCCCGACACGCAGAGGACCACGTCGTAACGCTCGCCTTGCAGGTCGAGGTGATTCACGTCCCCTTCGACCACCGTCACCTCGTCGCACGCCGCGCCGAGGCGCATGGCCGTCACCTGAGCCACGTCGATGTTGCAGTCGAGCAACGTCAAGGACACGGCCTCGGGGGAGATGCCCTGCATCAGCGCGCGCTCGAAACGCCCCACTCCGCTGCACAACGACAAGACGCGCAGTTTTCGTGAGGCCCCTGAGGTCGCTCTGCGCAGCGCTGCCAGCCGGGTAGCCAGCCGCTGCTGAAAGTCAGGGGGATTGTGCTGCAGCCCCTTGGCCAGCTCGCGGTTGGCCAGTTCGATGGCAGAGGTGGCCGCCGCCAGGTGCCGCTCGAGAGTGATCACCGATCCTGCCGCAGGGGCCAGACCCTGACGCACCGCTGCCACGAGCGCCGACCCGGCATAGTCGCTGTTCTGATCCAGCTGCGCTGTGTCCTGACGCTGTTCGAAGCGGGCCAGGTCGGCAGAGAAGCGCCGCCCGCCATGACCCCGGGCCCGGTTGAGAGCCAGGTCGGCCGACGGGCCAATGACCAGCTCGTAGACGGCCAACCAATCGGCGCCAGGCTCCCCGAGAGGGCCCGGACCGCAGCCCACGGAGATCGTGCCCGGACCGGAGACCAGGGCCCCCAGGGGCAGGGTGATCTCCACCCAAGGATCAGAGGGGTCAAAGCTCGGGATGTGCCGTGAGAGCAGGGTCTCTTCGGGCCCCTCGCCGCCATCAGCCAGCTGCGGAGAGAAGCGCACCAGCAGGTCAAGGCCGTCGTGGCTGATCTCGCCCAGGGCCGCTCCTGCGGTCAGGAACAGGGTCGTGTGCGGCGACACGTCGATGGGCGCGAAGACAGCGCGAGCACCGGCAAGCAACACCAGCCCGAACCGGTGGGGCCAGACATGAGCCAGGTCTCGCCAGCAAACCCAATCGGTCAAGCAGTCATCACTCATCCCAGGGGGAGGCGCTACCTCGAAGGGCGTCTCCTCGGAGAGGATCAACGGCTCAGACGAGCTCAGCCGCACAGAGGACGGCTCCCTGCTTTTGGTGGACTCAATCGATGGTGACGCGACCAATGAGGTCTCCCTTTTTCTCGATCCTCATGCCTTGGACTGCCTGCCCGCAGCGGCGCGCCATTCTATCCCTGAAGGGCCTGGCCTGCTAGGAGGCTGTGCCCGATCGGTAGGCCGTCAGCACCTCGTCGATGGGGCCGTGCATCACCGCCCGACCGCTCTCGATCCACAGACCGTCGTCACACAAGGCCGCCAAGGTGCCCATGTTGTGGGAGACCACGATGACCAGCTTCGAGCCCGCAATGATGCCCTCGATCCGCTCGCGGCTCCTGTCCTTGAAGGCCTTGTCACCCACGCTGAGCACCTCGTCGAGAATCAGGATCTCGGGCTGCACGCTGGTGGCGATGGCGAAGGCCAGGCGCGAACGCATCCCACTCGAATAGACCCGCACCGGCTCGTCGATGAAATTCTCGACACCAGCGAACTCGATGATCTCTGCTTCGAGTGAGCGAGAGAGCTCGAGAGGCATGCCCAGGAAAGAGCCGCTGAGGGCGATGTTCTCCCGGCCGCTGAGCTGGTTGTCAAAGCCCGTCGAGAGAGACAAGAGAGAAGCCACCTTCCCTCGCACGGTGATGGTGCCCTCGTCTGGTTCAAGGATGCCGGACAGGGCCAGGCAGAGGGTGCTCTTGCCCGCACCGTTCGGCCCCAGGATGCCCAGGGCCCGCCCTTCGTGGCAGCGCAAGTCGACCTCTCTCAAGGCCCAGAACTCCTCGGGGCGCGAGCGCATCAGGCCCTGCAGCAGGCGGTACTTGAGCGACTGTGTGCGCCGGCGATGGAGCCAGTAGCGCACGCCCAGCCCCCGGGCTTCGATCAGTGGTTCTTTGGCTGCCGCCACGACTCAGAGTTCCTTGATCAGCCGCTTGTCGAAGTGGCGGTAGACGAGGTAGCCCCCGGGCAGCAGCAGCGCGGCCTCGATCGCGAGCATGATCCAGAGCTGGCCCTCCATGGGGCGACCGTAGAACAGGGCCTCGCGGTAGCCGGTGATCAGGATGGCCATGGGGTTGAGCATGAACACGGTCTCGACCACGGCCCCTGCCCGCTCCCGCACGGTGTCCAGGCCGTACAGCACCGGGCTGCAATAGAGGCCAAAGCGCAGCAGGTGCTCCATCAGCCGGGAGATGTCCCGGACCAGCACGCCCAGGCAGGTCAGCACCAGAGACAGGCCCGTGACCACCGCCACTTGCGCCAGGAGCAGGGGCACGAGCTGCAGCAGCGAGCCGTTCATGGGCCGCCCCCACAGTGCGGCGGCCAGCAAGGTCAGGGCCAGGCCTGCAGCGAGGTAGACGGCGCCGGTGAGCACGGTCGACAGGGGCAACACGATGGACGGAAAGGGCACGGACTTGAGCAGGTGCTCCCGGCGGCGCAGCAGCTCCGTCGACTGCGAGAGGCTGGTGGCCAGATGCTTCCAGGGCAAGAGCCCGCAGAGCACGAAGAGCGGGAACGGCGCGTTCGCATCACCGTGGGAGAAGATGACCGTGAAGAGCAGGACGTAGACCAGCATGGTCAGGGCAGGATCGATGAGCCACCAGAGAAAGCCCAGCCGCGTCCCGGCAGACTGGGTCGCCAACTCGGTGCGCACCAGCACGCCGATCAGCTCACGGCGGCGGAGGATGTTGACGACGGTGGACTGCATGACGGTGTCCTGATGAGGTGCGCTCGGGCCCGAGCATCCCGGGTCGGCGCCTCGATTCCAAGGGCCCTGGCCGGGGACGTTCGCCCTTGCAGGCCAGCTAGAACCGATCTGGCGAATGGTGTATCGTCTCCCCCGCACCTCTGGTCAAGACACTCTGCGCAGCGCTCCGGGGCAATCGATGGGAAAGACCGTTCTGTGCGTGGTCGGCACCCGTCCCGAGGTCATCAAGATGGCCCCGGTCATCCTCCGTTTGCAGCGGCAGCAGGGCCTCACCTGCCGGGTTCTGGCCACAGCCCAGCACCGGGGCATGATGGACCAGATGCTCGAGTTCTTCGGCATCAAGGCCCACATTGACCTCGACATCATGGTCGCCGGCCAGACCCTGCCCGACCTCACCGCCCGCCTGCTCACCGGCGTCTCTGCCGTGCTCCGCGATCTGCGCCCGGACATGGTCCTGGCCCAGGGGGACACGACCACCGTGCTGGCCACGTCCCTGGCCGCCTTCTACGAGCGCATTCCGTTCGGCCACGTCGAGGCGGGGCTGCGCACCCACGATCTCGACAGCCCGTTTCCCGAAGAGGCCAACCGGGTCCTGGCGGGTCGACTGTCGGCGCTGCACTTTGCCCCCACCACGGCCTCCAGGGACAACCTGCTCGGCGAGGGCCACGACCCGACCACGGTGCACGTCACCGGCAACCCGGTCATCGACGCCCTGCACATCGCGGTCGAGCGCGAGGTCCCCCTGCCCATGACCCTGGCCCCCGAGCGGCTGCTGCTGCTGGTGACCACCCACCGTCGTGAGAACTTCGGCGCCCCGCTGCGCAAGGTCTGCGCCGCCGTGCGCCGCCTCGTCGAGCGCTTCGATGACATCGAGGTGCTCTGGCCCTTGCACCCCAATCCCGCCGTGGGCCCGGTGGTGCGCGAGGCCTTGGGCGATCACGATCGCGTGCACCTGGTCGAACCGCTCACCTACGGCGAGTGCGCCAGCGCCATGAACCGGGCCGAGTTCGTGCTCACAGACTCGGGTGGCATCCAAGAAGAGGCCCCGGCCCTGGGTAAGCCCGTGCTGGTCTTGCGCGAGAGCACCGAGCGGCCCGAGGGTGTCGACAGCGGTGCGGCCACCCTGATCGGGCTGCACGAAGAGGCCATCTTCGAGGCGGCCTCGCGCCTGCTGGAAGACAGCGGCGCCTTGACCCTGGCCTGCCCCCAGGGCAGCCCCTATGGCGACGGTCTGGCAGCCGGGCGCATCGCCAAGCTGGTGGCCGAAGCCTTGCAGGTCGCCCCCAGCTCGCAGCCACCGCTGGCCGCCGCGCTACAGTCCCCCGGGGCAGCCCCCTGAGCCCACATGGTGCGTGTCCTCTTTCCGGTGCGCAGCGACCTGCAGACACAGTCCGGCGGGGACACCGTGCAGATCCTCGGCTCGGCCCAGGTCTTGCGCGAGCGAGGGCTCGACGTGGTGGTCTGCAGCGACGGGTCGGCCCACCCCGCTGAGTTCGATCTCGTGCACCTCTGGCACCTGGAGCGGGTGCACGAGACGTACATCCATTTCGCCCGGGCCCAGGCCGCAGATCGCCCGGTGGTGCTCACGCCGATCTACTGGCCCTGGCGCACGGGCTACCCCATCATTCGCGAGCCGGACGGGCGCACCGCCAGGCAGCCCTGGGCCGAGAACGGGCGCAATGTGCTGCGCTGGTGGCGGGCCCAGAATGCCTTTGAACGCAGGGCCATCTCTGCCGCGCTGGGCAGGAGCTGGGGCCGAGCCCGCCGGGAGCTGCTGAGTGCCGCCGCGGTGATCATGCCCAACTCTGAAGCCGAGGCCGAGCAGCTCCGCGGGGAGGCGCAGCACGAGCTGACCATCCAGGTCGTACCCAACGGGGTGCATGCCCAGCAGTGCCGCGATGTGCTCGCCGCCGCGGCTCCTGGCGAGCGCAGAGGCGTGCTCTGCGTGGGCAGCTTCGACCCGCGCAAGAATCAGCTGGCCATGATCGAAGCCCTGAGAGGCGAGGACATCGAGCTGACCTTCGTGGGCTCGCCCCGACGCCATCACCAGGCCTACTACCGCCGTTGTCGGAGAGCCGCCGGGCCGCACATGCGCTTTCTCGGCGAACAGTCCCACGATGAGATCCTGCAGCTGATGACCAGGGCTGCGGCGCACGCATCACCCAGTCATCACGAGACGCCTGGGTTGGCCAACCTCGAGGCCGCCGCCCTGGGCTGCTCCCTCGCCGTGGGAGATTGCGCCCCGGTGCGCGAGTACTTCGGCGAACACTCGGTCTATATGGACAGCGAGAGCGCCGAGGCCATGCGAGCCGGTGTGCACGAAGCGCTGGAGCGACCGCCGAGGGATGCCCTGCGGGAGCGGGTCCTCGCCCGCTACACCTGGGACGCAGCGGCCGATGCCATTCTCGAGGCCTACCGCAGGGTGGGCTCCCCCACGGCCTCGCCGTAGCATCCCGCAAGGGTCACCACTGCGCCCGCACAGGCGCAGCCACAGCGCCGCAGCATTCTGAGGCTGCTACAGGTAGCCCAGGGCCTTCAACTCGGCGATGGCCTCGGCGTCGAGATCGCCGTCCTCTGCTGAGGCGAGCAGCTGCTTGATCTGCTGATGCCGAAAGGCCAGGGCTTCCAGCTCGCGCACAAGCTCTTTGTTCTCAGCGGTCAGCGAATGCAGCTCCGCCGGGTCAGCGGCCAGGTCATAGAGCTTGCGCTGCTTGCCCTTCACCACCAGCTTGTAGCGCCCCTGCAGGACGCCCACCGAGCCGTCCACCTGATCGTCGGGCTCTGCGTGCTTCTCAGGCTGGGGCACCCGCACCTCGACGAAGTAGGGCCTCATGGGCAAGGGCTGCCCCACCATGGCCAGGGCCAGAGAGCGTCCTTGCAACCCTTCGGGGACCGGCGCGCCCAGCTGCTCGAGCACGGTGGGCATGACGTCCACGAGCCCCACCCGATCGGCGACCCTGGCACCGCTTGTGGGCGCGCTGGGATCGTGAATCAGCAGAGGCACCCGCAGCACCTCCTCGAAGAGCAGAGGGCCGTGCCCCGCCTTGCCGTGCTCGCCGAGCAGCTGGCCGTGATCGCCCACCACCACGATGAGCGTGTTGTCGAGCTGGCCGGCCTCGCTGAGGGCGCCCAGCAGGCGCCCCACCTGTGCGTCCGCATCGCGCACGCGACCGTCGTACAGGGCGCGCAGGGCCGCGGGCTCACCGGGGTCGCCGGCCCAGTCCTTGGGCAGACCGTGCAGTCCCTCAGCGGTGATGCCCTCGGCAAAGAAGCCGCTGTAACCCTCCATCTGCTCGACCGCGTAGTCGGTCAAGGGATAGGGCGAGTGGGGTTCGAACAGGTGTACCCACAAGAAGAACGGGTCGGAGCCGCTCAGCTCGCCCACCCACTCACGGGCCATGTCGACGGTTTCGTTTCCGGGGCGCGAGCCAGACCACTTCGTCGGTTCGGGATCGCTGCGGTCGTCGAAGCCCTGCCCCAGGCCGCCCCGATTGACCATGGCCTGGTAGCTCACGAAGGCCCCGGTCTCGTAGCCCTGATCGTCGAGCAGCTCAGCCAGTGTGGTCCAGTCGTCGTCCAGGCTGTGACCGTTCCAGCGCACGCCGTGGAGCCGCGGGTAGACCCCGGTGAAGAGGCTGGCATGGGACGGAAACGTCGTGGCAATGGGCGCGTAGGCGTTTTCGAAGACCACCGCCGTCGTGGCGAGCTCGTCGAGCACGGGCGTGTGCCCTCCCGTGTTGCCGTAGGCACCGAGGGCATCCGCGCGCAGCGTGTCGATGGTCAGCACCAGCAGATTCCTGGGTCGCTGCGCCGCCGGAGCAGCCGTCCCACGATCAGTCTCGACACCGGGCGCAGGATCACAGGCGATGAACGCTGCAGCCCAGGACAGGACCAACACGCAGGAGCCGAGCAGGCGGTGGGCAGATCGGGACATGAAGGTTCTCAAGGGAAACGAACGGGGGCACAGCCTAGCAAGGGCAGGGGGCGCAAGGCTCCCGAGCATTCTCCGGCAATCCACGGTTCAGCGAGGTGTGTCTCCCACGGGACGAGCAGGCACCCGCCCTGCGTAGAAAGCGAATTCCCGGGGTTTGCCCGGCATGGTCACCACCAGGCGCGAGAGTTCAGAGAGTCCCGTGACTTGCGACTGCAGGTGCTGCCACCAGCTCTCCCGATCCCGACCGCGCACGGCGCTCCAATCGACGACCAGCAACACCGGGCTGCCGCGGTGAGCCGCGAGCCCCGCCTCGTCTTGCCCCCACACCCCGTATTGAAAGCCCCGGCCGTGCTCGGCCAGGCGGGGATGATCGAGAGCGTACACCAGCTCGCCCTCCCCCAAGGTGCGCTGCAACTGGGCGGCCACGTAGTAGTGGTCCCCCACCACGACGGGCTCTGGCGCCGTGGTTTCCCAGGGACCGTCGGCCAGATGCTGGCTGGCCCGCTCGGTCATCTCTGACCAGCCAGCGAAGGGCACGGAGACCCAGGGCATGCCGATCCAGCCGGTGCCCAGATCGATGACCAACGCCAGCACCACAGCGCCTGCCAGTCGCCAGCTCGCGGCCCCGAGCCAGCGCCACCAGCGGCCGCGGCGAGACCAGCGGCGCAGCACGGCGGGTAGCAGCAGGCAGAGGGGCAGGTAGCCGGGCAAGGGCCAATGCAAACTGGTATGTGCCCGGTCGCTGAAGGGGCTGGCAAGAAAGAACACACCCAGGTGCGAGAGCGCGAAGCAGGCCACCAGCGCCCAGCGTTCATCACCTCGCCGCGCCCGGCGCAGGGCTTCGAGCAGACAGGCCAGCAGCGCGACGTAGAGCAGGGGCGTGACCACCGCGGCCTGTTCGGCGACGTGATCGAGCAGCTGGCCGAAGTCTGCGCCCGCGGCACCGTGGCGCTCGGCCAGCTGGTAACGCCACTGGGCGAAGTCGTGGTCCAGGTTGAAGAGCAGCGAGGGTACAAGCCCCAGCAAGCCCACAAGACCTCCCCACCACGGGGCCATGGTCGTCAGCTCACGTCGGCCTCGAGCGCTGCCCACCAACCAGAGACCGATGGCCCCCGGCAGGAGCACACCGCGAGCATGGGTGGACAGGGCCAGGGCGACGCAGAGACCGGTCACTAGCCACCAACGCCGGCGTCCCGGGCCGTCTTCGGTGGCACGCTGCCAGGCGACGAGACCGGCCAACTCGAAGAACAGCAGGGGTACGTCGGGCAGGGCCATGAAGGTCGACAGGGCCAAGGCCGGCAGGAGCAGCGAGAAGGCCGTGCCTCGCAGCGCTTCGTCTCGTCCCAAGAGGCGGCCTGCCAGGCAGAACAGGAGGCCCGTGGTGGCAGCGCCCAGGAGCAGGAACGGCGCCCGCAGGGCCAGGGTGCTCTCGCCGAACAGGGTCGTCCCCGTGCGCACCAGCAGCGCGGTCATGAAGGGATGGTCGGCGTAGCCCCAGGCCAGGTGCCGAGAGCACTGCCAGTAGAAGGCCTCATCGCCGAACAGGTCCAGGCTTGCGGCGGCCAGGATCCGCAGCAGCAACAACCCGAAGAACAACGTCAACACCATGCGCTTGGCCACGGCGCTGAGCATGCCATCGCCATGGGGTGAGGCAAACCCTGAACGCTCGCCAGGCCCTCGCGCCCACGGCCCGCGCCGCTATCATGCCGGGCATGTCCCCACGCCATGCTGCCCTCGCCTCGCGCCCTGCCCACGCCGCATACGCTGCCCCCGCCTCGCGCCCTGCGCTCAAGTCCATTTTTGGGTTCGCTGCCCAGGCTGTCGTACTGACCTTGGTTGTCGCTTGCGGAGAGAGCGCCCAGCCTCCCGCAGCCCGCGCCGTACCGCCGTCCATGACCTCGTGCGCTGTTTGCCACAAGGCCATCGTGGAGCGCTTTCTCGGCCACGCCATGTCGGACACCCTGGGGCCGGTCACTGATCCGCCGTCCGGTTCACTACAATCTCAGCCGGGCGGGGACCGCTACCGCTTCGAGAGCCAGGGCGAGCACACGGTGATGATCCATGAACTGCCCGACGGCGGCCGCCGCCAGCAGCTGCTCGTGGGCCGTTACGGCGCGGGCGTGATGGACCGGGCCTTCGTGGGCACCGAGCTCGACGACGAGGGGCAACCCACGGGTCGGCTGTCGTTCCTCCCGCTCGAAAGCCTGGTGGGACATGGCCTGGCTCCCGCCCCCTTCGAAGCCATGGCCCCCGGCACGGGCTTCGACATGCCCTTCACCGCCGAGTGCCTGGAGTGCCACACGACCCAGACCGTGGCCGCCCTGCCTGGCGCCGCGGCAGAGACCGACGCCCCGGCAAGCACAGCACGCATCTGGCCCGACGCCCAGCTGGGAGCCGACGCGTTCGAGCACCTGTCCCCCCTGGCCTGTGATGCCTGCCACGGTCCCACCGATCGACATGCGCAGCTGATGAACGCCTCGCTGGAGAGCGGCCAGCCCGCGAGCGATGTGGGCCTGACGCGTCTGGGCGAGCTGCCCGCACCGCGCCAGCGACACGTCTGCGCCCGTTGCCACCTGCAGGGCGAGGGGCACCTCCCTCTCGGGGACATTGCTCCCGGAGGCCCCCAACCCGAGGACTTTCTGACCAGGCAGCCCGTGTTCGTTGCAGCGAACCCCGGAGACGACTTTCGCTTCGTGGGCCAGCTACGGCGGCTCTCCCTCTCGGCCTGCTACGCCGGCGCGCCCGAGATGACCTGTGTGAGTTGTCACGACCCACACACCGCAGTGAAGGCGCAAGGCACGGCCTCGTTTGATGGCCGCTGCCAGAGCTGCCACGGCGCCGAGCAACGGCCTTGCGTGCGTTCGCCTGACCTCGACGTAGACGACGTCACCGGCAGCTCGGCGCGCACGGCGGCGGGGTGCGTCGACTGCCACGTACGCCGCAGCCAGCCCTTCGACATGCCCGGCGCCCGCACGGCCGATCACTTCGTGCGCCGCCAGATCAAGCTCCCCGAGACCATGCCCATGCAGGCCTGGGAGGACGGCAGAGGCGCACTCACGATCTACACCGACGGCCCCACGGACGCCCTGCTGGCCAGCGAGAGCGGCCAGCTCTGGAAGCGCGCCGTGATCGCCCTGGGACTGTTCAACCTGGGCCGGGTCGACGAGGCGGTGAGCGCCCTGGCCCAGCTGGGCTCTCCAACGAGCTACGGAGACCTGCCTGATCTGGACAAGCTGCCCGACGTGCGCTTCGTGCGCGGCCTGATCTACGAGTTCGCAGCCGACCACGCCCGAGCAACGAGCGAGTACAACGCCGCCCTGGCCCTCGACCCGAGCCATCCCGGGGCCCGACTCAACAGAGCCTGGCTAAGCCTCGACGGTGGAGACGTCGAGGGAGCAGAGACCGACGCCACCGAACTCCTGCGTCGCTACCCCCTCGCCGAGAAGCCCTGGAACCTCCGCGCAGCCATCGCCGGCTCGAAGGGCGACCTACCCGCCGCCGTCGAGGCCTTCGTCTGGTCCGCCGAGGCCTGGCCCTCCGACGCCGACGTCTGGCACGACATGGGCCGCCTGATGCTCGTCCTCGGCGCCGAGGACGACGCCCAGGTCATGCTTGAACGGGCGGCAACCTTGCGCCCTTCCCTGCCCGGTCTCGCCGCCAGCCTCGCCGCGGCCCGTCAGTAATCCAACCCCAGAGCCGGTTTCAGATCAGCACCGCCAAACCACGGTGCGTCAGTGCGGGCGAACGCACTGACGGCGAACTTGCCATCTCAGACCCTCACACCATAATCCTGCGCAGAACAAATCCCGGCCTCTGCTGACAAGCCAAGTGGACTCATTGATGAATAGGGGCCAGCCCCGCCCTACCGACTCTTCAGTTTTTTTTTGCGACACTCCCCACCATGAGTCTATTCAGTCGACTAGCACGGAAGCTCCTCATGCAGGTGGGAGATGTCCCCCACCTGGATGCCTTCGATGACATGGCACGCCTGCTTGACGGTCGCAACGTGCAGACAGTGCTCGATATCGGGGGTTGCTTCGGAGAACTCGCTCTGCGATTCAACGGCATGTTCCCGGAAGCCCGAGTCTATACGTTTGAGCCCAGCCCAAAGACGTGGCCTCTCCTCTTGGAAAACATCTCCGGGCACGAGCGCATTGTCCCTGTGAACAAGGGCTGCTTCAGCGAGAGCAGCAAGGCCACCCTCCACATCAACCAGTGGCCCGGGGCAACTTCCCTCCTGGAACGTCCCCAATCGGACTTGCCCTACCACAATCCGGTGGCCGTGCATGTTGACTCCACCGAGATCGAACTCGTAGCCCTAGTGGGGTGAGTTGCAAGTTCGAGCGATTAGTTTGCTTTCGGTGTCTTTGCCTTGTCGGCACGCTTTCGCTGGATGACACGTCTGGTCCGCTCGTCACGGACGAGGCCTGCGTTTTCGCAG
>Ga0114933_10000867_pt1 | contig 35551 bp, 28 predicted proteins | sample 4SBtaG_FD_89691 | JGI IMG/M metagenome (GOLD analysis project Ga0114933, IMG submission 89691) | Deep subsurface microbial communities from Kolumbo volcano to uncover new lineages of life (NeLLi) - 4SBTROV12_W25 metaG | ecosystem: Environmental > Aquatic > Marine > Volcanic | place: Kolumbo... | reverse complement strand
GCATCGCCGTCGAGGACCTGGAGTGTGCAGGCAGCGCCTCGCTGAGCGTCGAGGTCGTGCCCCACATGAGCCTGGCCCCCGAGAGCGCCACGGTCCGGCCCGGACAGGAGCTCAGCTTCTCCGTGGGCGGGGGTTCCGGCGACTTCGACTGCTCCCTGTCCGGCGAGGGCTCGCTCGAGGACTGCGTCTACACCGCCGGGGCCGAGGGCGTGGACATCGTGCGCTTCACGGACGCCGTGACCGGGGAGTTCGCCGACGCGACCCTGCAGGTCTCCGCCGAGGCCTTCACGGTCAGCGGCTTCGGCGGCATCTGGGCACCGCTGGGGGCCCGCTTCGTTCCCCAGGCCCACAACGGCAGCGGCGCGATCGACCTGGAGGTGTTGAGCGGGGCGCTCACCGTCGAAGGCGACGCCGTGCTGGTCGAGGGGGACGGCCGACTGCGCGTCTCGGACCGATACTCGGACGGCTCGGTCGATGTCGAGGTCCACGCGGTCGAGCCCCTGACACCCGAGGTCGGTCGGGACGGCGAGCGCAGCGGACAGGGCCTGGTCCTGGATGTCGGCGATGTCGACGGAGACGGCTACGCCGACGCCCTGGTGGGCGCCCCGGAGGTCTCGACGAAGGCCTACTACGGCGGCGCCTTCTACCTCTACGCCGGCAGCGCCGACGGCCTGGTGGACGAGCCGGTCCAGGTCTTCGACGGCCTGACGAGGCTCGAAGGCTGGGGCAAGGCGGCCGCGATCGCCGACCTGGACGGCGACGGGCGGGACGAGCTGCTGCTCGGAAGCGGCGGCGTGGACCTCGGAGCCACCAACACGGGCGCCGTGCGGGCCTACGGGCGCCAGGACGGGGGCTTCTACGACGAGGAGCCCCTGTGGACGCTCGGCGGGGACGTCGAGTACGACCGCTTCGGCGACGCCATCGCCGCCTGCGACTTCGACGGGGACGGGTGGCTCGACCTGGCGATCGGCGCCCCGGACGCCACCGACTCCTCCGCCTCGGTCGAGGCCGACGACCAGGGCGCGGTCCACGTCTTCCGCGGCTCGGCCGAGGGATTCGAGGAGAGGGCGGACTTCGCGCTGTACGGCGTGCTGCCCGACGGCTCGGGAGGCTTCGTCGGCCTGGAGGACATGCACCTCGGCGAGGCCCTGGTCGCCGCGGACTTCGACGGCGATGGAGCCTGCGATCTGGCCGCCGCTGCACCCGAGGCCGACTTCGACGGTGGCTCGAACGAAGACGGCGTGGTGCTGATCTACCGGGGCACGGCCGAGTCCGGGCTCCTGCTGGAGCGCACCCCCGCCCTCTTCCTGGCCACCGACGACGGCAGCGGCGGCGAGCTCGGACGCCGGATGGCCGTGGGCGACGTCGACGGCGACGATGCGTGGGAGCTCGCCGCGACCCGCTGGAAGTCCGACGTGGACGCCAGCAACGGGGGCTCGGTCCACCTCTTCGCCCTGCGCGATCTCTCCGCATCGGCCGCGGCGATCGACCCGATGGATGCGGCGTTGTCGGTGCACGGCTTCGCGACCTCGGACTACCTCGGCAGCGCCGTCGACCTGAGGGACCTCGACGGGGACGGCGACGCCGACATGCTGGTCGGGGCCTACCGCGACGAGGCCACCGGAGGCCTGGTCAACGAAGGCGCCGTGCACCGCATTCCAGACAAGGACATGGCCTCGGCCGTGGCCTCACCGCCCATCGACTACGACCTGGGGCGCGTCGACCGCTCGGTCTACGGCGAGACCTCCGGCGGGCGCTTCGGGCAGGCGGTCGCCGGGATCGGAGACGCCGACGGGGACGGCGAGACCGACGTGGTCGTCTGGGCCGGCTATGACCCGACGTTTGGAGCCGAGGCAGGCGCCGCCTGGTTCCTGGCCGAAGCGAAGCCCTGGAATCCCCAGCTCTTGCAGCTCCCCGCCGAGCCGGCCGGCCACGAGATCGGGCGGGCGGTGGCCCTGGCGGACCTGGACGGAGACGGCGCCGACGAGCTCTTCGTCGGTGTGCCCGGGGCGGGCGTGGACGGCGAAGGCGCCAACGCCGGGACCGTCTTCGCCTACGACGGCAGCACGGCGCAAGAGATCTTCGGCGGACACCCCACCTGGACCGGCAGCGACCGCTTCGGCTACGCGCTCACCACCACGGACTTCGACGGCGACGGCTACCGCGACGTGGTGGTGGCCGCGCGGAAGGACTCGAAGCCGACGGACTACAGCGAGGACCACTACGACCCCGTCGGCTGTGGCGGCTACGCCTCGCTGGCCGGCGGCGTCTTCATCTACCGAGGCCGGGGCGACGGGGTCCAGAGCGAGCCCTCCTGGGTCTGGCACCACGACGAGTCGAGCGGCTACGTCGACGTGGTCGTCGGCGGCTTCGACCGCAACGGAGACGGGCGCGAGGACCTCCTGATCGGCTCGACCTATTGGGGCCGGGGCGGCGGCTTCGCCTTGATCGAGGGCCGCAAGAAGACCTACTGGAACGCCCCCGAAGTGGTCTGCGACGCAAGGGTCTACGAGGGCGCCGGCGAGTTCGACCGCCTGGGCTACGCGGTGGCCACGCTGGGAGACCTCGACGGCGATGGCTGCGACGAGGCCGCCGTCGGGGCCACCGGCGAGGAGGTCCACGGCGACTACTACAACCAGGGCATCGTGCGGGTGCTCTGGGGGACCTGCGGCGGCGACACCGAGGTCACCAACCTGGGCCGTCGCGTCGTCGGAAGCGGCCTCGGTTCGGCACTCGACGGCGGCCACGACGTCGACGGCGACGGCATCCCAGACCTGCTGGTCGGCGGAGCGGAGCACCGGGTGGACTTCGCCGAGGTCGGCGGTGCCTGGCTGATCGGCGGCGCACACATCCTCGAGCAGGACCGGGTCACCCTGGAGGAGGGGACCTTGCCCGACATCGATGCGCACGCCTATTTCTCGCCGGGTGGAGGCCTGGACGACGACCACGGACTCATCGGGCCCGAGGCCGCTTCCCTCTTCGGCGAGGCCGTCGCGCTGGTCGACGACCCTGCGGGCGGCGTGGCGCTGGCCATCGGCGCTCCCCAGTCCCGCACCGGCGGCACCGCGCGCGCCGGCGGCGTGGCCATCCATCGCTGGAGCGATGACGACGGAGACGGCATCGACGGCATCGACGCCATCCCCTTCGCCATCGTGGTCGGCGAGGACTTCGGGCCCGAGGGTCAGCTCGGCGGCGTGCTGCTCGGCGCCGGGTCCACCCTCATCGTGGGCGCCCCACAGTCCTCGGCCAATGGCCTGGAGCTGGGCGCCGTCTACGTGATCGAGCTCAACTGAAGGGGCACAAAAAAGGGGCACAGGCGACGGGAAGAAAGGGACACAGCTGCGCCACTCCGACCGCCGCGGCAACCCTGTGCCCCTGTGCCCCCGAGGAAGGGGCACAGGCGACGGGAAGAGAGGGACACAGGACCGCCCAGTCGGGGGGTGGCGGCACCCGGTTCGGAGCAGCACCCCTGTGTCCCTGTGTCCCTGTGTCCCTGTGTCCCTGTGCCCCTACTCTGCGCCCAGGAGCTGGCCGAGCTCTTCGATGTGCTCGCCGTATGCGGCCCAGTCGCCGGCCTTCTGGGCCTCGATCGCCTTGGTGTAGAGGTCCGCGGCCACCTCGAGCGCCGGGACCTCGACCTCGACCTCGACCTCGGTGACCTCTCCGGTCTCGGCGTTGACACGCTCCTCGGTGACCATCTCCATGACGGGCGCGAAGTCCTCGCCGAAGACCTTGGCCAAGGCCAGCTCCAGCGTGGGCTCCATGGCGATCTGCTCCTCGTAGGAGACGATGACGCGCTTGAGCTCCGGGAGCTGACCGGTGGCGGCCTTGAGATAGAGCGGCTCGACGTAGAGCAGGCTCTTCTCGATCGGGATGACGAGCAGGTTGCCTCGCACGACGCTCGAGCCCGACTGGGACCACAGCGTGATCTGCTGCGAGATCTCCGGGTTCTGGTCGATGCGGGCCTCGATCTGGTTCGGACCGAAGACCAGCTTCTGCTTGGGGAACTGGTAGAGCAGCAGTCGGCCGTAGTTCTCCGGATCGCAGCGGGCCGCGAGCCAGCTGATCATGTTGTCCTTGCCGGTCGGGACGAAGGGCCGGAGCAGGATGAACTCTGCCTCGTCCTCGCCCGGGAGCTCCATGATCAGGTAGTAGCTCTGCATGCGCTGGGAGCTGGAGCCGTAGAGCTCCTTCGGGGCCTCCCACATGTCCTCGCGGTTGTAGAAGACCGTCGGATCCTTCATGTGGTAGGCGCTGTAGAGCTGGGCCTGGATGTCGAAGAAGCCCACCGGGTAGCGCAGGTGGCTGGCCACCGACTCCGGGAGCTCGCTCATGGGCCTCAGGGCGCCGGGGAAGATGTCTCCGTAGACCTGGATCAGCGGGTCCGTGTCGTCGGACACGTAGAGGTCCACCGTGCCGTGGTAGGCGTCGACGACGACCTTGACCGAGTTCCGGATGTAGTTGAAGCTCCCGCCGTAGGGCTCCGAATAGGGGTAGCGGTTGGTGGTCGTGTAGGCGTCGAGGACCCAGACCAGCCGGCCGTCCGCGATGACCAGGTAGGGGTCGCGGTCGAACTCGAGGAAGGGGGCTACGGCGCGCGCTCGGTCGATGACCGTCCGCCGCATGAGCACCCGCGAGTCGTCCGTCAGGTACTGGGAGAGCATGATGTCGAAGCTGGACCAGTAGACCGCGAAGAGCGCCTTCTTCCAGCCGTCCATCGGCACGCCGCCCCGGCCTTCGTAGGTCGTGTAGACGTTGGCGTCGCCGTCCGGGTAGTCGAACTCCTCGATGCCGGTACGCACGAAGACGTAGCGGTCCGTGAGCTCACCGAAGTAGATCTCGGGCCGGGTGATCTCCAGGTCCGGATGGCCGACCGGCGGCAGGTCCTTGAGGTAGAGCTCCGGCAGGCCCTCGGGGGTCACGATGTTGACCGGGGACACGGTCAGGCCGTAGCCGTGGGTGTACTGGAAGTGCTCGTTGACCCAGCCCCGCGCCTGGGCAGGCACGTTGTCGTAGTTCAGCTCCCGGGCCGAGAGCATCACCTGACGGATCTGCCCGTCCAGCACGTAGCGATCGATGTCGACGTCGTTGAAGTCGTAGTAGAGCCGGATCTCCTGGATCTGGGCAAAGGTCTGCAACAGCGGACGGTCGTCCCAGATGCGGATGTTGTCCAGCGTGTCGGGCCGGGCCTGGATGTCGCTGAGCGTCAGCCCGGTCTCGGCCTCGAAGGGCTCGACGTCGATCCGGTCGAGGGCGTAGGCGCTGCGGGTCGCGGCGATGTTCCGCTCGATGTAGCGCTCCTCCATCGTGAGCTCGCTCGGCGTGACCACGTATTCGTACAGAAGGTTGGGCCAGACCTTGGCGATGATCAGGGCGAAGACATAGGCGCCGACGCCCACCACGCCGGGCTTCCAGCTGCCCCGGAGCCCGCCGCCGAGCAGCGCCACCCCGGCCAGGACCGCGGCGCCGACCATCACCCAGGCGGCGGGAATGCTCGCGTTGATGTCCGCGTAGTCCGCGCCCCAGACCGCCCCGCGGTTGGTGAAGAGCGTGATGTAGCGGTCGAGGTACCAGTCGAAGGCGATCGCGAAGAACCAGCCGCCGGCCAGAACCGCCACGTGACGACCCGCGCGAGGCGACAGGGACTGCCGCTTCAGGAGCACGTCGCGGGTGAAGTAGAAGCCGCCCACCATGGCGAGCGTGAGCACGAAGAGGCTGCTCAAGACCGCCTGGCCGAGCTCGAGCACGGGCAGGGTGAAGACGTAGAAGCCGATGTCCTGGAGGAAGACCGGATCGGTCTCGCCGAAGGGCCTGGCGTTGAGCGCGGTCAGAACGTCCAGCCAGGCGGAGGCGAGCGGGCCCGCGGTCACGAAGCCCGCGAAGACGGCGCCGAGCCCGAGGATCCAGCTCATCGCCTTGCGCAGGGACTGGGGCGGGATCTGCCCCTCGGCCAGCATGCGCGAGAGGAGCGAGTAGTTCAGCCCGGACTCGCGGTGCGCGAAGGCCAGGTTGCCCATCACGAAGATGAAGCCAAGGAGGAAGCCGCCCAGGCCAAGACCCAGACCCGCTCCGAGGCGGGCGGAGAAGACCTGGGGGTAGCCGGCCGCGTCGTACCAGAGCCAGTCCACGAGGGCTGCGACCACCGGCCGGTGGAGGACCCACGCGACGAAGAACACGACGAGGGCGATCCAGAGGCGGGTGCGGGTCTTCTGCATGCCGTCGTCTGTAACCGCGCGATAGTCGTCGCCCATGCTGCAGTTGTTGTTGGCGTGTACACCCGCCGAGCCCGAAGCCCCCCTCGAGCAGGAGAAGTCCGAGGCCGAGGGCCACTGGGTCAAACTCGACACCCTGGCCTTCGGTCACAAGGACCACACCGCGACCCGGTTGGGGGAACAGATCGTGGTGCTCGGAGGCTTCAGCGACAAGGTCGAGCGCATCGACCTGGGCGCCGAGAAGGTTCGCGCAGTGGCGTCCCTGCCGGCGCCTCGCATGGACCATGCCGCGGCCGGGCTCCCCGACGGACGGCTGCTGGTCGCGGGCGGGACCGTCTACGACCGCGAGACCCGCGAGCGCACACCCTCGGACTCGGCCCTGATCTGGGATCCCGAGAGCGACGCCTGGAGCGAGGCGCCGCCGATGTCGACCGTGCGAACGGACTTCGCACTGGTGGCGGTCGAGGGAGGCGTGCTGGCCATCGGCGGCCTCGACGCAGAGGGCGCGGTGCTGGGCACCACCGAGCGCTTCGACGGGCAGGCGTGGACCTCGGGCCCCGCGGTCACCCCGCGTCACGGCTTCGACATCGACGCCTACGAAGGCGGCTGGCTGATCACGGGTGGTCGCAACGGCAACCCCGTCGGACTGGTCGAGCACCTCGTCGGCGACGAGGTCCGGAGCCTCCCGGCGCTCTCCCCTCCCCGCGCGGACCACGTGTTGACCGTGCTCTCCGATGGCAGCCTGCTGGTGACCGGTGGCGACGACGGCGCCGCCGTGATCGCCGACGTGGACCAGTTCGTCGACGGGGCCTGGTTCGCCCGCACCCCGATGTCCTTCCCTCGCGCACAGCACGGCGCAGGTCAGGTCGAGGACGGCCGCGTGGTCGTCTTCGGTGGCCGACCGGTGCCCGACAGCCCGGACGCTCTCCCGGTCCGCGAGGTGGAGATCTATGAGGCCGACGGCGCCTGGCGCCTCGCCAACCGCCAGGTCCAGGCGCGCTACGAGGGCGTCGTCCACACCCTCGACGACGGGCGCGTCATGATCGTCGGAGGCCACAGCCGGGGCAAGGTCATCAACGAGATCAGCGTCTACTCCTCGAAGCCCAAGCCGCCGCGCGTCAAGCAGCCCGAGGACACCGCGCCCCCGGACCCGCCGGACGAGGACGTGGTCCATCCCCCCGAGCCGCCGGGCGGTCCCCCCGGTCTCCCGCCCGGGATCTGATCAGCCCTGCTCGCCCCCTCGCAGCTCCGCGAGGGACCAGGCGAAGGGCACCGTGCAGTCGAGGTCCGCGTTGACCTGGACGTGGCAGGACAGGCGCCGACCGGAGCACAGGCCGCTGGGGTCGGCGGCGAGCACGCGGGCCTCGTCGGGACGAGGCTCGCCAGCGACGCCCTCGACCACGCAGAAGCCGCAATCCGCGGTGGTGCAGCGATGCTGCCGGGTCGCCTCGATAAGGCGGGCACCGGCATCGACATGAATCTCACGCCGCTGGCCGTCCGGCCCCTCGATGCGCACGAGGGGGCGCCGCGGCGGCGGTTCACCGCGCAGGGCCTTCTTGATCCGGTCACGGATGCCTATTCGGCTTCGCCCTTGATGCTGTCCGGATCGAAGAGAGCCTCGATCTGGATGCGAGCGCCGCCTTCGCGCACCTTGGTGTGGCAACCGAGGCGGTGGTTGTCGAGGCGCGGCGGGCCGGGCTTGCGCGGGCGCCCTTCGTGGGGATCGCCGCGGACGTGGGCTTCGATCGTGTCGTCCTCGAAGGTCTTCATCTCGGAGAGACCGGTCCCGTCCAGAATCTGCACCCGGCAGAGCCCGCACTTGCCGTCCGGGCAGGTCCCGCCGGCGCGTCGGCCCGTCGAGATCGTGATGCCGTGGGCGTCGGCGGCCATGAGCAGCGAGTAGTGCTGCTCGACCTCGAGGGTCCGCTCGGTGCCATCGGGCAGGACGAAGGTGATCGAACGGGTCGTGATCTCCGGCCCCTTGCCGAAGCCGAGCGCAGACTTCAGCTTCTTGCGAATCCCGAAGCGGGACATCCGACCTCCTCAGCCCTTCAGGCGGGCAGTGAGGAAATCATACGCATCGTCTATGTCATCGCTGACATGGAAGAGGTCCTTGTCCTTGGGCGAGATGGTCCCCCACTCGATCATCGCGTCGACGTTGAGCACCGCGTCCCAGTAGGCCTTTCCGTAGAGCACGATGGGCATCGGCTTCTTGACCTTGCCGGTCTGGCGGAGCGTCAGCAGCTCCGCGAACTCGTCCAGGGTGCCGAAGCCGCCGGGGAACACGACCATCGCCTTGGCCAGGTACATGAACCAGTACTTCCGCGTGAAGAAGTAGTGGAAGACGAAGCCGAGCTCCGGGGTGACGTACTGGTTGAGGCGCTCCTCGAAGGGGAGCGAGATGCCCAGGCCGACGCTGCGGCCTCCCTCGACGTCGGCGGCGCCGCGGTTGCCGGCTTCCATGATGCCGGGGCCGCCGCCGGTGCAGATGAGGTACTCGTGGCCGTTCGGGCGGGTCTGACCGAACTCGGTCAGACGACGCGCCATCACGCGGCAGTCGTCGTAGTAGCGCGCGCCCCGGAGCTTGAGCTTCGCCAGGCGGACCTCTTCGGTCAGCTGGGCCGTGTCGCCCTTGCCGTCGGCCAGCGCCTTCTCGGCGTGCTCGAGCCGGCTCTGGGCGACCTCGCCGGGGAGTGTGCGGGCGGAGCCGAACATCACGATCGTGTCGCGGACGCGCTGATCCTTGAAACGCTGGCGAGGCTCCTCGTACTCGCAGTTGATCCGAATCAACCGAGCGGCGGGAGAGTTGAGGAAATCCAGGTTCTTGTAGGCCTTCTCGTGGGCCATTTGCAGTCCTTGTACGTGTCTTGAACCCGGAAACCTAAGCCACCGGTAGCGGCTTGTCTTTCGGTCGGTGTCGCAAGGGCAGCAACACAGACAGAACGGGCCCGGAAGCCCAGGAGACAACCCCATGCGTACGAGCCTCCTCCTCTTCACCGGATTGATGGCCACCACCACCGGCTGCGTCGTCTACGACTACGACCGCGACTGCGATCCGGACATCCCCTGCCGCGGCGACCTCGACTGGGAGGACGCAGACACCGGCGCCTTCGACGACGAAGAGCCCGAGATCCCCGTCGAGCTGGTCTTCACGCCGAACCAGGCCGAGCAGGGCGAGGTCTTCGCCGCGGTCATCCGCGTCTCGGCCGGCGAGTTCGACCTGACCAGCGTCAACGACATCGTGGTCTACGGCGACGCGGACCTGCTCGCTTCGGTCCAGGAGCAGGACGCCATCCACGCCATCTTCGCCATCGACGCCGACGCCGAGCTCGGCCCCGTGGACCTCGTCCTGAACACCGGCGACGCCAACGGCGAGCTGATGCCTGACGCCTTCACGATCTACGAGACCGGCAGCGGCCACTCGGCGAACGGTTGGAACACCGGCGACAACGCCGGATCTGACGGCGCGGGCTCTGACGGGGACTGCGAGTGACGTCGGCCTCGCCGACCAAGGGCCTCGCTCTGGTTCAGGAGCGGGGCCCTGCCCTTGCCACCGGGCAGGGACGCGCTACCTCCAAGACCGGAGCGCGTACCGTGGGTTTGGACGTCGAGGTCCTGTACAGACGCTACGGGGACATGGTCCTCGGGCGCTGCAGGACGCTGTTGAAGAACGACGCCGAGGCCCAGGATGCCTGCCAGGAGGTCTTCCTCAAGGTCCACCGCTACCGCGACCGCTTCCGGAATGAAGCGAAGCCGAGCACCTACCTCTTCCGCGTCACCACGACGGTCTGCCTCAACCGGATCCGCTCCCGCGGCCGGCGACGCGAGGACCTCGTCGACGACCCCACGCCGGTGCCCGTGGTGGACTCGCACCTGACCCAGAGCGACCTCCGACAGCTCGTCCGGTTGCTCCTCGACGAGGCCGACGAGCGCACGCAGGCGTGCATCGTCCACCACTACGTCGACGGCATGACCCACAAGGAGATCGGCGCCCTGCTCGGCCTGAGCGGCGCCGCGATCCGAAAGCGCATCTCCACCTTCAAGAAGCGACTCGCCGCGAACCCCCCCGCCTGGCTCGGCGAGGTCGAGTAAGACCATGGAACACCTGTCCACACTGACCCTCCACCAGCTCCGCTACGGCGAGCTGGACTCCGACGAAGAGCAGGCCGCCCGCGCACACCTCGCCGGCTGCGCGCACTGCTCCGGCATCCTGGCCGCCCAGGAGAACCATCGGGCCGAGTTCGCGCTCAAGCCGGTGCCCGAGGCCCTCCGCGAGCTCTCGCATACTCCTGAGCCCTGGTGGCGGCGCGTCTTCGCCGGCCAGTGGACCGGCCCCCTGCTCGCCATCGCAGCGCTCCTGATCATCGTGCCCCTGGTCGCGGTCCCGCAGCTGAGCGAAGAGCCGGAGATCACCGAGGAGCCCGACACCCTGGACAAGGGCGGGATCCACCTCGAGGCCTGGCTCGAGACGAAAGAGGGACCGCGGTTCCTGGCCGAGGACGCGATCGTCGCCGCCGGGGATCGCATCCAGCTCAAGTACGCCAGCCAGGGGCGGCCCTTCGCCAGCTTCGGTGGCGTCGACGAGCAAGGAAACACCGAGGTCTACGGCACCTTCTCCACCGACGGAGAGGGCATCCGCAACGCGCCCTTCGCGCTCACCTTGGACAACACGCCGGGAAGGCAGCGCTTCTTTGCGCTGTTCACCTGGGACGAGCCCGACGAGGAGACCGTCCGTCAATCCATCCAGAGCGGCCAGGCGCCGCGGGGTGGCATCCTGAGATCGATCAGCTTCCGGAAGGATTGATGCTGCAGACGCTGGTTTTCGCGACAGCGCTGACCACCGAGGCCCAGGCCGAGGTGGTCCGGCGCGCTCTGCTGGTCGGGGCCAACGACGGCGGCATCGACCTGCCGACCCTGCGCTACACGCAGAACGACGTGGCCCGGATGGAAGAGGTCCTGACCGAACTCGGAGGCTTCGACCCCGAGGACATCGTCGTGCTGCAGGGTCCGAACCGCGCGGAGCTCGAGCTGGAGCTGCAGGCCACCCCGACCCTGTCCGAAGAGGACATCTTCCTCTTCTACTACTCGGGGCACGCCGACGCGCGGGGCCTCCGCCTCGCCGACGAGGTCTACCCCTTCGAGGACCTCAAGGGACACTTCGAGACCATCGACTCCGACGTCAAGCTCGGCATCCTCGACGCCTGCCGCAGCGGCCAGATCACCAAGGCCAAGGGCGCCTTGGTCGTCGACCCCTTCCTGACCGACAGCCTCGATGCGCAGGGCGAGGCCTGGATCACCGCGTCCAGCGGAGACGAGCTGGCCCAGGAGTCCCGCAGCCTGCAGGGGAGCTTCTTCACGCACCACCTCGTGGCAGGGATGCGCGGCGCAGCGGACAACGGCGACGGCGTGGTCTCCCTCGGCGAGGCCTACAGCTACGCCTACACCCAGACCGTCGAGCGCACGTCGGCAGCCGGCGCTACGCAGCACCCGGAGTACGACTTCCGGCTGGCGGGCAAGGGCGACCTGGCGCTCACCACCCTGTCGAAGGCCACCAGCCACGTGACCTTGTCCGAGGGCTACGGCGGCGAGATCGCCATCCTGCGCGACGGGCTGTTGATCGCCGAGGTCCACAAGCCGATCGACCAGGAGATGACCCTGGCGCTGCAGCCGGGCACCTACACCCTGCGGCGGCGGGAGAACGAGAAGATCTACGAGGTGCGCCTGGGCGTCGAGGAGGGCGCACATCGCACCGTCGGCACCCGCTGGGGAGAGTCGGCGGTGCAGCTGGCCACGTGGAAGGGCGCGGCTCCGGACATCGACGGCAAGGCCATCGTCGACACGACCGTCGACGCAGCGAGGAACTTCGAGTTTCGCCACAACCCCTACGTGGCGCTGTCGTTCTCCGGGCTCATCCCAGGAGCCGGGCAGATCTACAACCGCCAGTACGGCAAGGGGCTGCTCTACCTCGGCGGGACCTACGTCCTCGTCGGTACAGGCCTGGCCTTCAACACCGTCGGCGCCGAGGGTCCGAGCTTCAAGGGCAGCATCATCGGTCCGACCCCCGCGAACGCCGCGGGCTTCGCCTTGTGGGGCATGGCGATGAGCCAGGCCTACTACCAGCAGAAGTACGGAGACGCGCCTCCCGAGCGCAAGGGCGAGGGCTGGTACGTCAGCCTCGAGACCGCCTGGACCAACGACTGGGACCAGCCCCACACCGCCGGCATCGCCGCGGAGTGGACCGCGACGCCGGGCGTCACCATCGGCACCGACCGCATCGGCTGGACCAAGGCGCCGAGCTCGAGCGACACCGGGGTCTTCTCCATCGGCGGGCGCATCATGGTCGCCCCGGAGTGGCAGCGCTTCCGCCCCGGGGTCTTCGGCGCCGCGAACCTGCGCCTCGGCCGCCACGACGACAACCAGCGCTGGGCCCGCCCGGTCCTCGGCGCCGGCGTCCAGGCCCGCTGGTTCGTCACACCCCGCTACTACGTCACCTTCGAGACCCGAGGCGAGCTGGACGACGGCGAGCTCTACTGGGTCAACGGCGGCGGACTGGGCGTGCAGCTCGGCGGGTAGAAGGACCCGAAGCGGTCGAGGTAGGGGGCGCGGTCAGCCGCAAACAGCCGTGCCGGGAAGGTCCTGCGCAGCACCTCGACGAGGTCGGGACGGCCCGTGACGAGCGGAGGCGCGGGGGCCGGCCCCGTCTCGCCCAGGCGGTCGAGGCCCTGCAGCAGCTCCGGGCGGTAGGTCTCGAGGCGGCACCACGTGGCGCGGTCGATGGCTGCGATGTCCGCCTCGCCACAAGCCAGGATCTCGAGGCTACGGACGTGACTCCCGCTCACCTGGGCGTCCTGGACCGCGACGCCGAACTCGCGGAGCGCGTTGCACCCGGAGTGGCTGTCCCAGGCGTTGATGACCACGCGCTCCCCGGGACCCGAGCGGACCACAACGCTCCTGTAGGTCGCCTGGCGGTAGCCCTCCCAGGCCGGCACCCCGACGACCTCGATCCGCGGGGGGAGCTCGGGCACGACCCACCCGCACAGCTGGGTGACGAGCAGGAGCTCGTCCGCGACGAGCGAGCGCCACGACCGTCCCCGGGTCAGCCCTTCCGGGGCGACCACGCGCTCGGCCCGCAGCGCCTGGCGCCACCGGGTCCACAGCGCGTCGTCCAGATGCCGGACCTCCTCGAAGTCATACCAGGGCAGCGCTGCGATCAGGAGCAGACCGCCTCGAGGTCCTCGACCGTCTTGGGACAAGCGGCCGTGAGGACCTCGCGGCCCTCCTCGGTGATGAGCACGTCGTCCTCGACCCGGATGCCGAGGCCGCGGAAGCGCTTCGGGGCGCGCTCGTCGTCCGGGGCGATGTAGAGACCCGGCTCGACGGTGAAGACCATGCCCGGCTGGAGGACCCGGGAGGCGCCACCGCCGACGTAGCTGCCGACGTCGTGGACCTCCATGCCAAGCCAGTGACCGGTGCCGTGCATGTAGTAGCGGCGGTAGGTCTTCTCCTCGATGAGCTTGTCGACGGCACCCTCGAGCAGGCCGAGGCCGACCATGCCCTCGGTCAGCTTGCGAATGGCCAGGTCGTGCAGATCCATGAAACGGACCTCGCCCGGTCGGGCGGCTTCGATGACGGCCACCTCGGTGTCGAGGACGAGCTGGTAGAGCTCCTTCTGGGCAGGCGTGAAGCGGCCGTTGACCGGCCAGGTCCGCGTGACGTCGGCGGTGTACCAGGCGTACTCGCAGCCGGCGTCCACCAGGCAGAGGTCCCCGTCGCGGAGGGCCTCGCGGTTGGTGATGTAGTGGAGGATGCAGGCGTTGGCGCCCCCGCCCACGATGCTGGTGTAGCCGGGGCCGAAGCCGCCCTGCTTGCGGAAGGTGTAGTCGATCAGCGCCTCGAGCTCGTACTCGTGCACTCCGGGAGCAGCGAGCTTCATGGCCGCGATGTGGGCCTCGCTCGTGATGCGGGCGGCCTCGCGCAGATTTCGGAGCTCTCCCGGCTCCTTGACCAGGCGCATCTCGTGCAAGAGGCGTCCGGGATCGATGAAGGCGTCGGGGACGACCTTGAAGGCGTCGCGAGCCTTGCGTCGGACGCCGGACACCGCCTGGAGCACCCGCCGGTCCTGCTCCGCATCGCGACCCGCCGCGTAGTGGAGCGTGTGCACGCCGACGAGCAGGTCACCCAGGCGCTCTCCCAGCTCGGCGATCGGGTAGGCGGCGTCGGCACCGAAGCGCTCTCGAGCGCCGTCGGGGCCCGCACGGATGCCCGTCCAGATCTCCCGCTCCGGATCCTTGGGCTGGACGAACATCGTGAAGGGGTGCTCGGCTCCGGGGCGCAGCAGGACGACCGCATCGGGGTCCTCCCATCCGCAGAGGTACAGCACGTCGGAGAGCTGACGGAAGCGGTACTCCGCGTCGCCGTTCCGGATCGGGTGGTGAGCGGCGAAGAGGAGCATCGCCTCGCCCTCGCCCATCCGCTCGAGGACGGCGGCGCGCCGACGGGCGCAGGACAGACGATCGGCATCGGAGAGCGACATGATCCCCCTGTAGCGCGAAGTGGAGGGGGGACTGTAGCAATCCTCTTTGACAGCCGACCCAATGGGTGTGAGGGTCTGTCAGGGGCTCGTCACCGGCACGTCAGGAAGACCGCTTGGAATACTCACTCTCGGGGCAGGACGGTCAGACCTACCGGATCCGCACCCTGGAGATCCGAGAGCACGACCCCGAGCTGATCAAGACCGTCGTCGACATCGACCTGATGACGTGGTCGGAGCAGACCTTCAGCCGCTACACCGCCGCGCTGATGCTGCGGCACGGCCGCACCTTCCTCCTGCTCGCCGACGAGGTCCCGATCGGCACCTGCCAGGTGATCCGCAGCTGGGACCGGCCGACCGAGGCGGTGCTCTTCAGCATCAGCATCCGGCCCGGCTGGCGGGGACGAGGCCTCGGCACCCGCTTCCTCCAGGACGTCTTCGAGGCCCTCGAGCGCTCGGGCATGCGCTCCGTCGTCCTGAGCGTCGACGTCACCAACGAGCACGGCCTCGGCATCTACGAGAAGCGCTTCGGCTTCACCCGCGTCGGGGTCCTGCCCAACGAGTACGGCAAGAAGACCGACGAGGTTCTCCTCCGCAAGGTGCTCACGCAGACCCTCGGAGAAGTCGTCCCGCTTTAGTTGGACGCCGTGACCTCGCCGAGCATGGCGTCGTAGCGGACCATCGTCTGGGCGAAGGCGTCGCCGTCGACGCTCGGCAGCTGGCGACGCAGGGTCTCGTGGTAGTCGAGCGGGTCGAGGGTCTTGCCGTTCCGGTCGAGTTGGTAGTGAAGGTGCGGCGCGGTCGAGGTCCCCGTGTTCCCGCTGTCGGCCAGGATCTGACCCGACTGCACGTGCTCGCCGGCCCGGACCGCGAGCTTGTCGAGGTGGAGGAACTTGGCCAGGGTGCCGTCGGCGTAGCGGACCTCGACGCAGTTGCCGTTCGCGGCGTGGTTCCAGTTGACGCGGGTGACGGTGCCGGCCTTCGGAGCCACCACCGGCGTGCCGACCGGGGTCTTGAAGTCCATGCCCTTGTGCGTCGGGCGATCCCTCAACAGCGAAGTGATCTGGTCGTAGTCCTGGAGCGGACCGCCGACGAGGCGGCTGGGGACCTCGGTGCCGTCGGCGAACCAGTAGCTGGCGAAGTCGTCGCCCTCGCCCAGGTAGCGGTAGGCCTTCATCGTTCGACCCAGCTTGCCGCTCTCGTACCAGGCGACCGGCATGTTGATGTCGCCGTCGTCCTCGATGCGGTAGACCGCCCAGACCTCGTCGCCCTTCTGCACGTCTCTGCGCAGATCCAGGTCCCACATGAAGAGGCGGGAGTACACGGCGGCGACCGCGTCGGCCTGGTCATCGACCGAGTGCTGGAAGGTACGGGCGAGGCTGTGATCAATGGAGCCATGCACCACGCGCCAGCCCTCATCGACCGGCGCGTGAGGCTCGAGCACCGGCGGAGCGACCTCCGCCACGACCTCGTTCGCCGGCTCCACGACCGGCTCGGCGGCCTCGACCTCGACCGCTGCGACCTCGTCGACCGGCGCATCCGAGCCGATCAGCTTGACCGCCAGGAGCACGTTGACGCCCAGGCTCACGCCCAGGAGTCCGTAGAGCAGGTAGGGCGGGGTGTCGGGGCGGTACTTGTCGGTGCGCATCAGAGATCTCCGGCTGCGCCAGCATCTCCCGTTGGTCTGGACGTGTCAAGACCTGACATGAGGGTGTTTCGAGGTCCCGCCACGGCTAAAGTGTGCGGGATGTTCAAGCACACCGCCGACGGTCCCCCGAGCGTGCCCCAGGCGCTGATCGACGGCCCCTTGCTGGCCGGCATCGCCGAGGATCGAAAGCGCGCCTTCTTCGGGGCGCTTCGCTACCACGTGGCCGAGGGGAGAACGCAGCTCTTCGAGGAGGGCGAACCCGGCGACACCCTCTGGATCCTGCTCAGCGGCACGGTCACCCTCACCCGGGAGACCGAGGGCGGCGATCGCGTCGAGCTCGACCGCGCCCGGAGCGGGGACGTCTTCGGAGAGCTGGCCGTCATCTCTCCGGCGTCCCGATTCGCCACGGCGACGACCGTGGGCGAGTGCCAGCTGATCGTGCTCGACAGGAAGTCCTTTCGCACGCTGATCCGGAAGCGGGAGCCCGCGGCCGAAGCGCTGCTCCGCTATCTCACGCGGCGCATCTGTCGCCGGCTGCGCCAGGTCGATGCCCGCATCGCTCTGGTCCACGACGTCCTGGCCGGGGCGAGCGCGGACGGCCTGCGTGGTCGGGCCGCCGACCTCGACGCGCTGGGGGAGTACTGATGCTCGATCTGGCCGATTGCCACCTGTTCCGCGGAATGGAGCCTCGTCATGTCGAGGCCATCACCGGCTTCTTCCTGCGCGTCGATGTCGAGTACGGCAGGACACTGTTCAAGCAGGGCGACGCCGGCACCTCGCTGGTCATCGCCCTGGACGGCCTCCTCGAGCTGGTCCAGGACAGCGAGGGCGGAGAGATCCACCTCGCCGACGTGCAGCCGGGCAGGGTCATCGGCCTGACCTCGCTCATCGATCCGGGGCCGCGCACCGCGACGCTGCGCGCGATGGAGGACTGCACCGTGGCGGTGCTCGACCAGCCGACCTTCCAGAAGCTGTGGAGCGCCGAGGGCGACGCCGCCGCCAAGCTCCACTTCCAGATCGCGCTCATCGCGATCGAAGAGGTCCGGTCCGCGAACCGAAAGCTCATCGAGCTGCTCGACGAGCCGCTCCCGGAGCGTGTGCCCGACAGCGTCCGTCCGCTCCTGCCGGCCCTCGACGCCAAGATCTTCCAGGCGGGGTCGTTCCGCTAGCTCTGGGTTTAGAGCACCAATCAGGTTCTCTCCCGTCGTGTGCTTGCCGGTCTGCGCGCCTGTCGGCCTGCCTTCTCGGTCACATGCTGAAGCATGCTCCCTCGGCGGCACCAGGCAGCGTCAAGCCCGCGCAGGAGGCGGTGTAGCGTCCGGAGGGCCCACCGCGACGCGGCATGCCGCTGCCTTGGCCAACAGCCACACAGCCTGCCTGCGCCCACTCGGTTCGACTACCTGATCGGTGCTCCTAGGCGACCTCGAGGACGAGGGGTCTCTGGTCCTCCGGGAGGGCCGAGGACATCGCGTCATGCACTTCGGCGATGTGCTCCTCCAAGGTCTCGGTCGTCCACGACGACGTGTCGATCGGCTCGAGCACCGTGACGTCGATGTCGGTCCGCACGAAGGCCACCACGGTGTGTTTGGGCCAGTTCAAGTGAGCCCTCGTCACCATGATCGGCACCACCGGCAGGCCTGTCGCCACGGCCAGGTGGGCGAAGCCCTTCTTGAGGGGCCGGAGGCGGCCATCCTTGCTGCGGGTCCCCTCGGGCCAGATCCAGATCGAGACCGCGTGCTTCTTGACCGCAGTGGCTACGTCCTTCAGGCCGGCGATGGCGCGCTCGCGGTTCTGACGGTCGATCAGGAGGTGTCCGGAGAGCATGTAGGCCCAGCCGAAGAAGGGCACCCGGGCGATCTCCTTCTTCGCGACGCCGACACCGCCGATGGGGCAGAGCAGCATGGCCAGGAAGACATCGGTCATCGCCGTGTGGTTGGACACGAAGATGGCGGGCTTCGAGGTGTCGATGCGCTCGCGGTGGTGGTAGCGGACGTCCGCCTTGCAGATCCACAGGATGAAGGGCGACACGGTGTGGCCGTAGAAGTTGCACACCCGGATGCGCGCGCCGCGCCAGGGAAGCAGGAACAGCAGGACGCACACGAGCACCGCAGCCGTGCTGAGGATCCAGGCTCCTCCGATCAGGAACCGCGCGGTGCCTTCGATCCGCTTCACCGCGTCTTGGTAACCCGCTCGTAGACGGCCTCCAGTCGCTCCGCGCAGGCGTCCCAGGTGAAGCGCTCTCGGATGTCCCTGCGGCCGGCCTCGCCGAGCTCCGTCCGGCGAGCCGCGTCGGCTTCGAGAGCAGCGAGCGCCTCGGCGAAGGCCTCGACGTCTCCGTTCGGCACGGCGACGACCCCGGCGATGTCGCGAGCCGAGCCCTCGCAGGCGACGGTCGGGAGCCCGAAGCCCAGGGTGTTCAGGAGCTTGATGGGGTACCCGCTGCATACGGCTCGAGGCAGCGCCGCCATGTCGGCCGCCGCCAGGCAGTTCCGAACCCGGTCCCAGGACGAGGTCACCACGAAGCGCTTGCGACAAGACGGGATCGACGCGGCGCGGCCCTCCCACACCTCGAGCGGAGAGGCCGAGACCATGATCAGGCCCAACTGGTCCAGGCTCGCCACCGCATCCACCAGGACCTCGAGATCCTGGTAGGCGTCGGGGTTGCCTGCGTAGATCACCCAGGTACGACCTGAGAGATCAAGCTCCTCGACGATCGCAGCGCCGTCGCCTACGAGCTCCTCGGAGTCGACCCCGGGAGGGATGAAGGTGACGTCCCGACACCCGAGCTCCTCGAGCAAGGGCTCGGCGGACTCGCTGATCGCGACGGCGGCGTCGGCGCGCCGTGGCACCGCCCCGTCCAGCCAACGGCCGAAGCGCTGCGCAGCTCGGCGGGCGAGCGGGCTGGTGAAGTAGCGATGGAGCTCCTCGCCCATCGTGTTGTGGTTGTTGTAGACCACCGGCGTCCCACGAACCGCGCGCGCGATGTAGGCGGCGATCGGAGCTTCGTAGTTGTGGGCGTGGATGACGTCGGCGTCGACGCCCACCAGGCGCGCGGCGAGCGCCACATCGAGCCAGGGCTTCACCCAGTCAGGCCCGGCCCGGAGGTTGCGATACCCGGGGGGCGCCGGAGTTCGTAGGACCTCGATGGAGGGGTCGGCTTCCCCCAGCCCGTGCCCGTAGCAGGCCACGATCACCCGGTGGCCGCGACGCGCGAGGGCCCGGCTCATGCCGTGCACATAGACCTGCGATCCCTGCGGACTGGGAAAGGGAAAGGCCGCGGCCTGGACGATGGTCAGGGGCAATTTGAAGAATTCTCGAAGACGCCCTTCAGACGCCGGCACTTTGCACCGACTTCACGCCGGCCCAAGTGCTGCGTATACTGCGCCACTACACGTAGGAGGAGCCGTGTCCATTCTCTTGATCACACTCATGACGGGATGCAACAAGCAGTGCCTGGAAGGCTACGGGATGGCCGCCGATGGGAACTGCTACCCCTTGGAGCAGGGCGACAGCGGCCTGGAGGGAGACGCTGACACCGACGCGGACAGCGACTCCGACTCCGACGCCGATGCAGACGCCGACTCGGACGCGGACAGCGACGCCGACGGCGACGCGGACGCTGACGCCGACGGCGATGCAGACGCCGACGCCGACGCGGACGCCGACGCGGACGCCGACGCGGACGCGGATGCGGACGCCGATGCGGACGCCGACGCAGACGCAGACGCGGACGCAGACGGTGACGGCGACACGGACCGCGACTGCACCGCCAGCGGCGGTGGCTACTGCGGCACGGTCTCCGGCACGCACCCCGGCACCGACTGGGGCGTCATGGTCTACGAGGATCCCTCAGACACCGTTCCCTACGCGGTCTACAGCGCCGTCGGCGGCTCCACGGGCAGCTGGCCCGAGGACTACGCCGTCATCGACTCGGACGTGATCACCGGCGGCAAGGGCAGCGGCACGTTCGCGACGGGCAGCTACTACGTCTACCTGGTCGCTGATACCGATGGTGACGGGTACATCGACGTCGGGCTCGACGACTACACCGAGGCCAGCGGGAACCCGGTCTCCGTCACCGCCGGTTCGCTCACCTCTCTGAACCTGACCTACCCCTAAGCCAGGTCGTGAGAGCTCAGCTGCGCGCCGCCCTCTCCAGGGCGGCGCGTATTTGATCGGGCCCCGCGTTGCTGTTCAGGTAGGACAGCGGCGCGAAGCGCTGCTCGAGGTTCTTCCAGCGCCGCGGCTCGTCCTCGAAGTCGTAGCTGAAGACCACCGGAATGCCTCGTCCGGCCTCGCGGATCGCAGCCAGGACGTAGGCCCCCTGGTGATCCTCCAGAAAGCGCAAGGCCCGCTCGCGGTCGCCGTTGCATCGATCGGCGGCCGCAGCGAGGTCTCCCAGGAGCTGTCCCGGCGCGACGCGGTCGAAGCGCATGTCCAGAAAGACGACGTCGAAGTGGTCCTCGGCCAGCCTTCGAAGCGCGGTCGCGCCGTCCCCGGCTCGCTCGAGCACGAAGCCCTCGAGGAAGCGCGCCAGGGTGGTGCTGTACTCGGTGCCGTCTTCGACGATCAGGACCTTCATGGCTCCTCCGAGGACTTCTCGGCGCGGGGAAGGCGGACCACGATGGCCTTCTCCCAGCCCGGGTGGGACTCCACCTTGATCGAGCCCTCGTGCCGCGTCACCAGGTCGACCGTCAACCCGAGGCCACGCGAGATGTAGCGCCCGCGGATCATCTCGTCGGTCAGGGGCGAGGTGGCGTTGTCGAGGAAGCGCATGACCACCCACTCGAGCCCGGTGACAAAGTCCGCCTCCTCGTCGAGGACGAGCCCGATGCGGCCGTCGGCGTCGCGCTCGGCGAGCACGGCGGAGAGCCCGTTGCGGAGGACGTTGATCACGATGTCCTCGAGCTCCGCCTGGAAGATCCGGACCGGCAGCGCCTCGCCGGATCCGTCGAGCTCGAAGCGCGGAAGGACCGTGTCGGCGAAGGCGGGCTCCTCGGCGACGTGGTCCCAGCAGGCCTGGAGCAGGCCGAGGTCGACGGAGAGCACGCAGACCTCGCTCAGCAGCCGCCCCAGCTCGATGTAGCCCGTGTGGTTGAGCGCCTCGCTGATCCGCGCCAGCTCGGCGGCGTCGTCGACCGCCCCGGGGAGCGCTGCGAAGGCGTCGCACATGGGCGCGAGGATCGGGTCGAGGCGCCGAAGGTTGAGCCGCAGTCCGTGGCGGCGGCCGATGCGCTCGAGGTCCCTGAGGTAGCCCTCCCAGCGCTCGAGGATGCCGCCGTGGACGAGGCGCTCGACGGCTTCGCGCGCCGGCTCGGGATCCCCCGCCTCCAGCGCTGCGGCCGCTGCAGGAAGGACCGTGGTGTTGTGCTTCAGCACCTCGTGGCGCATGCCGCTGAGCACCGTCGCGATGTCATGGAAGCTCTCGGGTGCTGCCTCGAGCAGCTCCTCGAGGGTGGCGCCCGTCCGGCGCCGCCACAACACAAGGGCCGGCCCACCGATCAGGAGCAGCCCCGCCACGCCAGCGCCTCCGAAGGTCAGCTGGAACCGCGTGTCGAGCTCGTCTCGCAGGGCAACGGCCGCCTCGTGGCGGCGACCGCCCGTCGCCCGCGCGAAGTACTCGTCCAGGAGCTCGCGCGCCCCCATCCAGTCGCCCTCGGCGTCGGCCAGCGCGGCCAACGCGAACCAGGCCTCCTCCGCGCCGAGGGAGGCCGCGTCCTGAAAGGCGGTCGCGGCGGCCCCGGAGTTCCCGGCGTCCTGGTGCAGGTAGCCGATGGCGAGCACGGTCAGTGGCTGGTCGGGGCGGACCTCGAGGCTGCGCTCATAGGTCGCCAAGGCCGCGGCGGAGTCCGACGCCCGGAGCTGGAGGTGGGCGAGGAGGTTGAGCGCGTCGACGTACTCGGGCGCTTCGTTCAGGGCGAGCTCCACCTCGACCAGCGCCTTGCCGTCGTCCTGCTGGCGCTCCATGTAGACCTTGGCCAGCTTGAAGTGGCTCCAGGCGGCCTCCGGGATGCCCTCGGGCGGCCGGGCCAGGAGCGCATCGACCTCGGGCGGCTCCGGGCGCGTTCGCCGCAGATCCTCGAGCGCACTCCGCGCGTCCTCGGCGAACTCACCCTCGGGGGCCCGCTCGACGTACCGGGCATAGGCCTCGGCCGCTGGCTCGAACTCCCCGGCCTCCTGCCAGATCGTCGCCAACAGGTAGTGGAGCTCGACCCACGCGGGCCGGAGCGTGAGCGCACGCTGCAGCTCGTCCGCCGCTTCCCGGTGACGCCTTCCGCCGTAGCGACGAGCCAGAAGGAGCCCCAGGGAGACCCGCCAGGTCGCCTCGTCCGGGTCCAAGGCGACCGCGGTGAGCCAGGCCTGCTCCGCCCGCGCGACGTCGCCGAGTTGAAGCGCGGCGTCGCCCAGCGCTCCCCACACTTCGGGAGAGCGCGGAGCCTCCCCCGCCAGGACGTCGAGGTCTTCCAATGCCCACTCGACCCGACCCTGTGCCATGCGCTTCCGGGCCGCTTCGAGGCGCTCCCGCTGCTGCGGACTCAAGGCTTCGGCGCCACCGATGGCGAGCACCTCGGCGGCGGCCTCGACATCCAGCCGCTCGATGCGGGCCCGGACCTCCTCGCCCAGCTCCCCTTCCGGGTAGAGCTCCAGGTACTGCTCGAGGCGTGCGCGGGCTTCTTCGGGCGCCTCGGCGTCCTTGTGGGCCTCGGCCAGCGCGATCAGGTGGAGACCGGTCGGCTCGGGCAGCTCCTCGGCCCCCCCGAGGTCGACGAAGGTGTCGAAGGTGTCGATGGCGCCTTGAAGATCGGCTGCGAGCAGCTGGGCCTCGGACTGGAGCAGCCAGGGCTCCGCGTCCCCCAGACGCAGCGTCTGGAGGCGTCCATACAACTCGACCGCCTCTTCGGGGTGCTCCTCGCGCACGAGACGCGCCAGGAACTGCACGGCGTCCGCGTCCATCGGCATCTGCCGCAGCACGCGCTCGGCGTCCTCGGGGCTGCCCAGCTGTTCGTGGCACCGCGCCAGGCCCACGCCCGCCTGGGCGTACGCGGGATCGCGCTCCAGCACGAGCTCGTAGGCCGCCGCCGCTCGACCCCACTCCCCTCCCCGCTCGTGCCCGAGCGCCGCCACGTAGAGCTGCTGCCCGATGGGGTCCAGGCCGGCGCCCGCGAGCTCCGGATCCTGGGCCAGGGCCAGGGCGACGAGGAGCCCGATCAACTCAGGCGCTTCCGCAGCTCGCGCACCTTCAGGCCGAGCTGGTTGAAGCGCAGTTGGACCTTGCGCGCGTTGTCCGCGTCGCCCATCAGCACCTTGGCCATCTCGGCGAAGTCCCCGGAGTGGGCCAGGTAGAGGGCGGTGAAGTACTGGCGCTCCACGTCTGCGGCGACCTTGTTCAGCGTCTCGTGCGGGCGGACGCCGACCTCCATGCGCCACCCGTCCGCCGGGGCCTCGAGCTGGGGCCCCTGGGTGTGGCGAAGCAGATCGCGGACCAGCTTCGGCCGGACCTGGACGACCTCGGGCCGCTCGATCCGCCGCAGCTGAACGAGCTCGGTGAAGGCGAAGACCAGGGAGTTCTCCACGGTCATCGCGAACTCGCGCAGGTTCCCGGGCCAGCTGTGCTTGCGCAAGAGCGCCATCGTGCGGCGCGAGAGCAACAGGTGCACCACCCCCTCGGACTTCTCCGGCGCCTTGTCGTCCGCGACGATGGCCAGGCTCGATCCGCCCAGTCCGTGGCGACCGCAGTACTCGGCGAAGAGCTCGCCCAGCGCGGGGTTCGCGAGCGCGCGCTCACAGCAGAAGCCGATCAGTCGGGCCAGGTCGAGCTTGCGGTCGGCCAGGCGAGGCAGCTCCACGGTGCAGGCCGGATTCAGCCGCATGTGCAGATCCGCCCGGAAGCGGCCCTGCCGCACCATCTCGCCGAGGTCTTCGTTGGTCGCGACCACCAGCTTCACGTCCACCTTGCGCTCGCGGACATCGCCGATGCGTGTGACCGAGCCCTCCTGGAGCACCGTGAGCAGCAGCTTCTGGGCGTCCTCGGAGAGGTTCCCGATCTCATCGAGGAAGAGCGTGCCCCCGTCGGCCTCCTCGAACGCGCCCTTCCGGTCGGCGACGCTGCCGGTGTAGCTCCCGCGCACGCTCCCGAAGAGGTGAGCGGCCATCAGGTTGGAGGGGATCGTCGACAGGTCGACCACGACGAAGCGGCCCTTGCGGTGGGAGCGCGGGTGCACGAAGTGGCGGGCGATGAGGCTCTTTCCGGTACCGGTCGGGCCTCCGAGGATGATGGGCAGCCGACCGCGAGCCAGGGTCACGAGCTGGGAGCGAATCCGGCGCATGGCCATGTCGCGTCCCCAGAAGATGGGGCCCTCTCGCTCCAGGCCCCGACGAGCACGCAAGACGCCCTCGATCTGGGCGCGCAGCGAGCTCACGTCGACGTACTCGTCGTCGAGGAAGTAGGTGTACTCCTCGGCCGCCAGCTCCTCGGCGGCGCGATGGAGCGGGACCTCGTTCTGCGAGGTCATCAGGATGACCGGCAGATCCGGGTGCCCCTGGCGCAGCTCGCGCAGGATGTGCACGCCCTGCTGACGGCGGCAGGTCTCCAGGGCCTTGTCGTCGGCGCCCCTGGCCAGCCCGACGAGGTCCTCGGCGGGGATGTCGAAGTGCACATCGAGCAGGACGAGCTCGATCCGCCGTCGCTTCCGAAGCATCGCGCGGGCCTCGTTCCAGCTGCGCGCAGGGCCGTGGTAGTCGTGCTCCGGCATCGTCCGACGGACGAGGTCGGTGTACCGATCCTGGTCGTCGATGACGAGGATCTGGGCCATCAGGACTCCTTGTAGAGGCGGGTGAGCTCCGCGCTGATCCGGCGAGCGGCGGCAGCGCATGCGAGCAGTGCGTCGTGGTCGATCTCTCCGGACTCGAGCCCGTCGATGTGGGCCGAGAGGATCGCGATGTCCTGGTCGATCGCGCTCACGTCGAGGTCCTCGACCGTCGGGCGGAGGCGCGTCCAGATGGCCGGCGCGCTCTCGGTGCCCGCCGGGCCGCGGCGCGTCGCCACGACGTCGTTACGGAGGGCATCCAGGAGCTCGTCATCGGTCGCCCCCTCCGGGAGCCAACGCAGGTGGAAGGACACGTACTTCCCCAGGTCATGGCGGACGGCGCGCAGCGCTTCACTCATCGAAAGGCCTTCAGCGCGGCCACGTAGTCCAGACCACGCGGCGGCGACGGGGTTCGGTAGGTGGTGTTCCGAAGCCAACTGACGCGGCGTCGGCAGGCTTCGATCGCCGGCCCGACGTCGCCCTCTCCGAGCTCCTCGACGAGGCGCTCCATCGCGCTGAGCTCGACGTGGCCTCGCCGCACGATGTCCTGGAACAGGTTCGCGATCGCGCGAGGCCCGATCCCGCGGGTCTTGCCGACCTCGATCGCGACCGCCCGTACGTCGGCGGCCTCGAGCCGATCCGCGCCGTAGAGCACGAGCGCCGCCTGGAACCAGCTGAAGATCGGCACCAGCCGGGTCCCGAGGGGGGCGAACTTCGAGGGCGGGACGCCCTTCTCGAGGCGGATGAAGATGCGCTCCACCGCCTCGGCCGTCGGGATCGACTCCAGCGTCTCGATCGCTCGCATGCGCGTGTCCGGGTAGGCGCCTGCGGCCTCCATGATCCGGCTGACCTCGACCGGGGTGAGGCGTCCGGCGACGGCGTCGGCGAAGACCGAGTACACGAAAGCGTCGATCTCGGCGTCGTCCCCGAAGAGGTGCTCGCTGACGGCGCGCCCGAGGCCGACCCGGCCGGCGAACAAGGCGGGCAGCTTGTAGCCGAACTGCCCCTTGATGGCGCGAAGGCGCCCCTTGCGCAGGTTCCGGACGTTGTCCTTCAGGTGAAGCTCGGCGAAGTTGATGCCGTCGAGGCGCAGCTTCTGCGTCAGCACCTCGCGCATCTGGGTCGGTGATCCGCTCAGGATGACGACGCGAGCCCCCGGGCGCCGGGACAGGGCACGCAGCAGCGCCGCGGAGCCTGGCACGTTGCGCTTCTCCTCGGGGGCCTCGATGGCGCTCCGGACGAGCCCACGCACCGACTCGAAGTCGGTCTCCAGGTAGGTCTTGTCCAGGTCCCAGCGGTAGATTTCCACCGGAAACCCTTAACGGCCTTCGACCCTCTGGAGGCCCCGAAGCGGCGTGTCCAACAGCGGGGCCTGGGCTGCGGCGAGGGCCCCGTCGTAGCCGGGGTCCGTCGCGATCGCGAAGGCGGGCGGGGTCGCGAGCGGATCCAGCAGAGCGCGGACCTCGTCGCGCACCAATCGACCGGTCAGGCCCTGCAGCATCGAGCCGCCGACCTCGACCTCGCGCAGGCCCGGCAGGAAGGCCCGGGCCTCGTGGATCGCGCCGGCGAGCAGGCGGGCCGTGCGCGAGGCGACCTCCCTGCCCTCGGGGCGACCCTTCATCAGGAGCTCGCGCAGGCGGAAGCCCGCATCCCATGCGTCGATCGGCTCGCCCAGGACCTCGGTGAGGCTCAGCGCCACCCCGTAGCCTGAGAGGTAGGCCTTCATCGCGCCCTTGAGCGGCAGGTAGGTGTGCGGTCGCGCATCCGCGGCGCCGTCGACGACCAGGCGCCCCAGCTCGACGGCGTTGACCGTACCGTCCGCGTCGATCCAGCAACCGCCGAAGCTCGTCCCGATCTGCAAGCGGAGTAGACGCCGCCTGCCCGCGCCGGAGAGGTGGCGACCGAGGTTCGCGAGGTCGTTGAAGCAGGCCACCGGGCCGCGCGTCAGCCCGGCCGAGACCCGCTTTGGAAAGTCCGCGACGGCGTCGAGGCCCCCCAACTTCTCTCGCATGACCGTCGACAGTCCGACCACCTGCCCTCCGACGCCCATGGGCGACGCGAAGCCGATGCCGAGCGAACCCACGCCCTCGTCCCCGGCGACCTCGACGACCAGTCCACGCGCCCGCTCGACCAGCGAGTCGATGCCCTGCTCGCCCTCGGGCCAGGTCCTGCCGTGGGCGCGGCGGTGAATGCGTCCCTTCACCAAGGAGCAGGCCTTCATGCCCGTCCCGCCGATGTCCAGGCCGACCGCGAGACCCTCGCCGACCCGGCCGCGGGCGGGCTGAACGATGGCCGGTAGATCGAGCGTGCCCTCGGCCAGCCGAGGGAGGGCCTCGTCGCCCCACGCCAGCGGGACCTTGTGGATCTCCGAGAGCACCTCGAGCCCCTCGGTTCGCGGGCCGTGGATCCGCACCGCCGCCGGCTGCAGCAGCAACACGCCGTTGTGGATCCGCGCCAGCACGTCCGCCGAGGCGGACTCGGGGGCCAGCCACTGGAACCAGCGCTCGGCGGCGCCGTGCCCGTGCCCGTGCGCGAAGCCGACCCGCCACTGGAGCGCGCGCCGGTGGCGGCGGTGACGGGCGAAGCGGGTCTCGAGGATTTCCATGGCCTCCCTCATACCGACAAAGGACCGGCGACGGGCGCAATCTGCACGCGCGCGCCCGGATCACCAAGCGAAGGATCAAGGAATCGGCGGAGGACTCCAAGCCGCGACTACGGGCTGCCCTGCGATGAAGGGCAACCACACCTCGCCCGAGACCTGAACCGGGTCCCCGAGCAGGATGGAGGTGTGGGTCAAGAGCCCGGTGCCCTGGAGCACGGCGCGCTGTTCGCCTACGTGGACCTCGACCCAGGCGGTCGCACCGCCAGCCGCTCGGGGCTGCTCCACGAGGCGCCCCTCGAGCACCGGGGGCAGCACCTCGTCGCCGCGGTGGAGGACGCCCTCGACGGTCAGCATGAGGACCTCGCCGTCGAAGACCGGGGGCTCGGAGACGCAGCCGCCGCCTCGCTCCTCCAGGCTTCCGTCGAGCACCACGCCCGCTTCCGTACGCCAGGCCAGCAGGCCTTCTGAGGAGAGCGCTGGCGCCGAGTCGGGGCAGGCGCCCTCGCCGACGGCGACCCCGTCCCACACGATGACGCCTCCGTCGTTCCAGGCCAGGCTCGGCTCCCAGTCCTGGACGACCAGGTCGAAGGGGGCGGAAGGGCCGACCTCGACGGGGATCCAGCCCTCGGCCGTGCGCTCGGCGGTCTTGAGACGCCCGCCCGCGGTGTAGGCGATGACCGGGCGGCCCAAGGCGAGGGCGACACGAGGCCGCCAGCTCGCGTCCACGTCCTGGTCGATACGCATCGGAGGGGTCCACCCTCGCCCGGAGTCGAGCGAGGTCGCGGTCCAGAGCTCCCCCTCGGCGACCCAGGCCGCCACGATGATCGTCGGCAGCGCGCTCGACCCCGAAGCCCGAGGACCGGTCGCCCCCATCGTCAGGCTCTCCGCCGCCTCCCAAGGCCCCTTGATGACGCGCACGGTGGGTCCGGAGGGCTCGGTGGCCTCCGGGCTCTTGGGGATGCATGCTGTAAGGACGGCCCACACGTGCACGAATCCTGCACAACAACCCGCCTCGGATGCAACAAAGCGGCGCGCTCACGCGCACAGGTCCTGCATAGGGTGATTTCGACCCTACAATTCGACGGGAGGTCGAAGTGCTCGGAGCAGACATCCTCATCGTGGACGACGACGACAACCTGCGCGAGGTCGTGCGCTATGCCCTGGACCGCGCCGGCTTCAGCGTCCGCGAGGCCACCGACGGCCGCCACGCGATGCGCGAGTTCGGCACCCGCGCTCCGGACCTGGTGGTCCTGGACGTGCTCATGCCCGAGATGGACGGCATCGAGGTCTGCCGGGCCATCCGCCGCACCTCGCAGGTGCCGATCGTCTTCCTGAGCAGCCGCGACGAAGAGGTCGACCGGGTGCTCGGCCTCGAGCTCGGTGGCGACGACTACGTCACCAAGCCCTTCAGCCCTCGGGAGCTGGTCAGCCGCGTGAAAGCGGTCCTGCGACGGAGCCTGCCATCGACCGGCCGGAACGAGGACGACGAGACCGTGCTCCGCGCCGGACCGATTCGCATGAACCCGGAGCGCCACCGCGTCTTCGTCGAAGAGGACGAAGTGCGGCTGACCGTCACGGAGTTCCGCCTCCTTCAGGTGCTCCTTCGCCGCCCCGGCCGGGTCTACACCCGCGACGAGCTGGTCGATCGCGCCTACCCCGGAAACCACCACGTCTCCGATCGGACGCTGGACTCACACGTGCGGCGCATCCGCCAGAAGTTCCGCGACCATGAGCTGGACCCGGTCGAGACCGTCCACGGGCTGGGATACCGGCTCCGCCAGATGGCGTGAACGACAAGTCCGCGCCCCCGACCCTGCGGCCCGCCGAGCCGGAGGACACCCACGAGCTGAGCGGGCTGGCCGTCACGCTCCCGCTGCGCACGTGGCTGCTCTTCTCGCACATGGCCGTGCTGATGCTGCCGTTGTTGGCGGTGCTCTCGACCGGGGCCCTCGCCTACGACCTGTCGATGCAGACGAAGGGCGAGCTGATCAACCAGGGGGCGCTCATCAAGCTGCTCGTCCAGAGCGAGCTGGAGCACGCCCGCGCGGACAACCCGGAGGCGACCGTGCACGACATCGCCTGGCGCCTCAGCCCGATGCTGCACCAGGCGCGTCGCCAGACCCTCGCGGCCTTCCGGGTGACCGACGCCAACGGCATCGTCGTGGCGACCAGCGGCGAGGGCCTGGGCCGCGATCTCTCCGAGGACCCCGAGGTCGCCGAGGCGCTCTCAGGCAGCCCGGGGACCGAGGTCCGGCCCAGGGACGGAGGCACAGAGCACCAGCCGCTGTCGTCCCCCTCCCGGCGTGCTGACGTCCGCGTGTTCCAGAGCGCACCGGTCTACTTCGACGGCGAGCTGGTAGGGGTCGTCCTGCTCTCGCGCACCCCCCGCGAAGAGATCCAGGCGCTCTACCAGATGTCTCCACGGCTGATCTGGGGTGCCCTCGCCTGCGTTCTGCTGACCATGGCGTTGTCCTGGCGCTGGGCGACGCTCGGCAGCCGCAGCCTGCGTCGCCTCGCCGAGTCGGCCCGGCGGGTGGCCCAGGGTGACCTCGACCATGTCCGCCGCATCGACGAGATCCATGGGTCCCACGTCGCCGAGGTCGGCGAGGTCGCCAGGGCCTTCGCGAAGACCGGTGATCAGTTGCGGGAAAGGATCAGTTATATCAGCGAGTTCGCTGGTAATGTCTCACACGAATTCAAGACACCGATCGCGACCCTGCGAGGCACGATCGAGCTCCTGAACGACGACGAGGACATGCCGCCGGAGCAGCGCGCGCGCTTCCTCGCAAACGCCAACGCCGAGCTCGATCGACTCGAGCGGCTCGTCACCGGCCTGCTGCGCCTCGCCCGGGCCGAGGAGCTCTCCGAGCGGGACGCCGTCTCCCTGGACGAGGTCATCGAGGCGGTCGCCGAGCGCTTCCCCCAGGTCTCTCTCGAGGGCAGCGCCGGCGAGGTCATGGGCAGCGCCTCCCAGCTCGAGAGCTGCGTCGCGAACCTGGTCGAGAACGCCCTCGCCCACGGCGGGGACGGCGTGAAGATCATCCTGCGCGGGTGGGCGCTCGGCGAGCGCACCGGCTTCGAGGTCGAGGACGACGGCGACGGCATCTCCCCGGCCAACCAGAAGCAGATCTTCGATCGCTTCTTCACCACCGGTCGCAAGCGCGGCGGGACGGGCCTCGGCCTGGCCCTCGTCCAGGCCATCTGCCGCGCCCACGGCGGCAAGGTCAGCGTCCAGTCGCGGCCTGGTCGAACGAAGTTCCGGATCAGCCTGCCTCGGTGCCCACTGGGCTGAGGTCGCGGAGGAGATCCAGGAGGTCCTCCGCGCTCAGCGAAGTGGCGGCGTTCGTCCCCGACAGGAAGCGGTCCGCCAGGTCGCGCTTCTCGCGATGGAGCTTGACGATCCGCTCCTCGATGGTCCCCCGAGTCACCATCCGGTAGACCGTCACCGGCCGCGTCTGGCCGATCCGGTGGGCGCGGTCGCTGGCTTGATCCTCGGCCGCCGGGTTCCACCAGGGATCGACGTGGAGTACGGTCTCCGCGGCCGTCAGGTTCAGTCCGGTGCCGCCGGCCTTGAGCGAGATCAGGAAGAGACGCCCCTGGCCCCCCTGGAAGGCGTCTACGGCGGCCTGCCGCGCCTTCGCGGGCGTGGATCCGTCGAGGTACAGGTAGGAGGTGCCGCGCTTGTCCAGCCGCTCACGGAGCAGACCTAGGTGACGCACGAACTGAGAGAACACCAGGGCGCGGTGACCGCCGTCCTCGAGCTCCGAGACGAAGGCGTCGAAGGCCTCGAGCTTGGGACCGTCGATGGCAGGGCCGCCCTCGACCAGGCGCGGACTGCAGGCCGCCAACCGGAGCCGGGTGAGGTGGGCGATCACCTCGATGTGACCGGCGTCGTCGCGCGCCTCGAGGCTGGCGACGGCCTGCTGCCGCAGGGCCTCGTAGAAGGCCGCGGTCTCGGCATCGCAGTCGACGCGGAGCGTGACCTCGGTCTTGGAGGGCAGGTCTTCGAGCACCTCGCCCTTGGTGCGCCTCAGGACCAGCGGTCGCACGAGCCGACGGAGCTGGCGGGTCACCTCGAGGGAGCCCTGCTGGATCGGGCGCGCGAAGCGCTTGCGGAAGCTGCCTTCGCTGCCCAGGAGACCGCGATTCAGGAAGTCGAGCTGCGCGCGGAGCTCACCCAGCCGGTTCTCGATGGGGGTGCCGGTCAGCGTCAGGCGCCAGTCCGCCTTCAGGCGGCGTGCGGCCTTGTGGCGCTGCGTCTTGGGGTTCTTGATCGCCTGCGCCTCGTCCAGGATGATCGTCCGCCAGTCGATGGCCCCGAAGCGATCGCTCTCGCTCACGAGGAGCCCGTAGGTGCAGATCACCAGGTCCCGCGATCCGAGGCCGTGCAGGTCCCGGGAGGGCTGGCCGAAGCGCAGGACCTGCAGGCTGGGTGCGAAGCGGCGGGCCTCGGAGGCCCAGTTGCCCGCGACCGAGGTCGGAGCGACGACCAGGCTGGGGCCGCCTCGATGGAGGACCGCGGCGAGCGCCTGGACCGTCTTGCCCAGGCCCATGTCGTCGGCGAGGCAGACCCCGACGCCCAGGTGAGCCATCCGCGCAAGCCACCGGAAGCCCTCGACCTGGTAGGGGCGGAGGGTGGCGTCGAGCCCCTCCGGAACATCGGCGCGAGGCGGGTCGGCCTCGAGCCTCTCGCGCCATGCGTTCCAGGCCTCGTCCCCCCCGTCGAGCACGGGCTCGACGACCTCGGCGGCGAGGGGGTGGAGGCGGCCCTTCGAATCGACCGCGCGGGCCACCGCGTCGAGCTGTCGGCGCAGCTGGGCCGAGAGCGCGAGCACGGTGCCGTCATCGAGGCGCAAGAAGCGCCCCTCCGTCTTCCGGATGGTCGCCAGGAGCTTCTTGAAGTCGAGCACCCTGCCGCCCTCGACGTGCAGCTCACCGGTGGGTTCGAACCACTCGCCCTGCGCCCGGACCTGTACGCGCAGGGAGGATCGATCCGCCGCCTTCAGCTCGATACGCCCACCCTCGGGCCACTCCATCGTCGCCTCGGCCGCGACGAGCTCCTCGAGGAGGGCGAGCGCGGTCTCCGCGTCTGGGAAACTCCGCACGAGGTCATCGACGAGCTCACCGCGGGAGAAGGCCGGACACCGCGCCTCAAGGGCCGCGGCCCGCTCACGCTCCAGGTCGAGGTCCCTGCGGACCCGGACCGGGGACCCGTCGATCCTCGTGAGCACGACCTCGGCGCCTTCGCCGGGGGAGACGCGGGGCGCTCCGGGTGCCGGCTGGACGCCGAGCCAGGACCTCAGGCCTGCGCCCTCCGGCCACAATCGGACGACGGGGGTCGGATCTCCGTCGACCTGGGTCCGGCCGGCTCCGACGTCGAAGTGGGCGCCCAGGGCTTCCAGGACCTGGTCGAGGCGCCCAGATGCGGAGGGCGGGAGCTGCAAGCCGCCCTCGAGCAGCGCGCCCGCGCCGCGCTGAACGCTGGTGAAGCGCGTGATCTCGAAGCCTGCGCCCTCCAGCTCGACGACGTGCGTGTGCTTCGAGACCGGCGGCCGGATCGAGACCTCGATCCCGTCCGGGCGACGTTCTACGACGATGCGGGGCTCGACGTGCTCGACGCGGATGGGGTTCCCGTCCGGATCGAAGAGCGCCGGATGACCCACCAGCGCCTCCCAGACCGAGTCCTTCCACCCGAACCATGTCGACGTCCGCCACCCGTAGCTGGTGCGCGATTGGATCGACGCCGCGATGCGCAGGTCCTGGGGCTTCATCGACTGGATCCCGCCAGCGCCCTTGGACAGACGCGACGGCGCGACCGGCCTGCCCACCGACCACCCCTTGGCGCCCAGCACCTGCTCCCGCGCGGACAGCTGAACGGACTGGCCCTGGTAGGCAAGGGTCCAGGCGATGCGCTTCTGCTTCCCCTTCGCCGCCTTTGAACGGGGTGGCGCCACGGCCTCCTCGATGCGCCGCAGCCTGGCCTCCCAGGCCGGCACGATGTCCCGCAGGCTGAGCAGCCCCGGGAGTCCCGGCGGGGGCGGGCCACCCAGGACGTGGCGCAGCTCCGCGGCGATCCAGCTCCACCCTGCGCGCTCGGCGCGGGTGGCTGCGGCCTCGACACGTGGCCGCTCCAGCGGCCTCTCGCTCCAGCGACGCAGCAAACCCTCGACGAGGGCGCCAAGCGGGTGACGCGCTTGCAGATCATGGGCGTCGCCGTCGATCGCGGCGAGCAGGTGGCGGTGCCCGCCGAAGGGGCTCGTCTCCCGCCCGTAGACGGTCCCCAGGCGCCGGTTGATCTGGGCACCGGCCTGCTTGCGCCTGCTCGACGAGCCCTCGACATAGAGGGCCAGCGGGCAGAAGACGCCCTCGAGCCAGGGGAGCAGCGCGTCACGATCCCGGGTGCGCTTCCGCAAGGCCGTCAGCGCCGCGGCGAACTGCTTCGCCGCGGCCTTGGCGTCGCCGGCGCGCAGTGTCATCAAGGCCCTCAACCCCGGGTCATCGGTCTCCGGGGTCCCGCCAGCGAGCAGCGCGGCGCGGGCCGGATCCTCCGTCAGCGAAGCGACCTCCAGGAGGCGGAGCTCGGTCAGGATCGCCCTCACCAGGGCGCGAAGTCGATCCGGCATGCGCGCCACGAGCTCCGGGCGGTCAGCGGTCCAATCCACGAGCCAGCCGACGTCGATGCGGTCCACCGCGTACTCGAAGTCCTCCCAGCGCTCCTCCTCCAGCCGAAGTCGGGCCAGGCGCACCTCGCGACCGGCGTCAGACCAGCCGCGGCAACACATGGAGAAGGCTACGACGAAGCTGCGGAAGGTCTCGACTCCCATCCGCCGCAGGATGGGCTCCGCGGTGCGCGTCAGCATCACCCCGCCCTCCCGCTCGACCCAGTCCTTCTCGGCCAGCGAACGGGCCGCGGCCTGCCAGTGCGACTTCGGCCGGCGCTCCCCTCCAGCGTGCGTCGCGACCGCGTCGATCAGGGCGTAGTCCATCCGCATGTATGCGGCTCCGAGCACATCGAGCAGGGCGCGCTCGACCGCATCCAGGCTGTCGAGGACGTCGATCTTCACCACTACTCCGTGCGCTTGGTCCTGTGCTCGGACCCTCGTTCGGACGGATACCACGTCCTCGTCACCCGCGGCGGCAGGGAACGGTCGGGCTCACCTCGATGAGCTCGCGCTGCCACCAGGTGTCGTCGGCGAAGCTGTACCGCCAGTACGCGATCCGCATCGCGGCGGGTGCCGCAGGGAGGTCCTCGACGAAGAGGCTCTGCACGGCCTGGGGCTCCTCGCAGAGCTTCTGGGCGATGGCCTGGACGTAGAGCGGAGTGCCTCGGCGGTAGGACAAGCCGTAGAACCAGAGGCGGAAGTCGACGCGGGGCTGGTGTGGCGCGACGAAGGGTGGCGCGCGATCCACGGGGCCCGGCTTGTAGTGCAGGGACAGGGGGGTCCAGTCGTCGGCGAGGACCTGGAACTCGGGCTCGATGCGCTCGGTCGTGATGTGACCGAAGAGGTGGTAGGTGTTCACCAGTCGCAGCCCGGCGAAGAAGCGGTTCAGCGAGGTGGATGCCGGCAGATCCGTGAAGCGGTCGAGCCCGGCGTTGAGGCTGAGCCCGCCCCACAAGACCACCACCGCCCAGCGCCACCATCGATCGGCCAGGCCGGGCGGCTCCTGCAGGAGCCACAGGTGCAGGCAGACCGACAGAGGGATGAAGAAGCCGTAGTTCGCGGTCGCGAAGTTCAGGATCTGGAAGCCCGT